>JAEEGH010000356.1_pt1 | contig 251799 bp, 216 predicted proteins | sample 9134181 | NCBI WGS metagenome assembly JAEEGH01 (sample SAMN16246544, study PRJNA631951) | gut metagenome | biome: gut microbiome; feature: rumen; material: DP-attached | host: Bos | place: Iran: Karaj | collected 2018-10 | reverse complement strand
CAGCTGCCTCTTCTGACGTTATCAGGTTTTTCTTTCCGTTCAATTTTAGCCCCTTGGTTAATTGTATCACCCAACGCTTTACTGTTGAAGGGGAAAGATTGTTCATTGCTGCAACTCTTGTATACGGAATATTTAAAACTGTTACTTGTTTTATTGCTTTTAATTTTAGATTATCATCATAATGTTGATTATAATCTTTAATTTTTAACCCTTCGATTCCATTGTACTTATAAAATCTTAACCATCGTTCGACAACAGAATGACATGTCCCTATTTTTTTTGCGATTGCATCTGGTGACAGATTTTCTTTTTCATACAGTCTAACAGCTTCCAGCCGTGTTTCAAAACTGAATACTCTTTGCATTACATCCTCCAAAAAATGTCTAGCTTTTTGGGTTCAGTGCAGGGCTCCAGTACCTTCTTATGAGCAGAGTGACAGGAAAAATGAGCTGTGACGATTACTACATGTCGCGACCTAAGGAGCTTTGTGAATTTCTCGCCCAGGCGCTCAAGCTTTTGTGGAGTGTGGATATTTCTGATTGTCCTCGTAAAATCACGCTTGATGACGAGCTTGCAGAAGCAAGGTACCGTGTGGAAAATAATCTTGTTGATGTGGATGATGCCGAGCCTGACACTTACGGGCCGGGTGGCTTTGAAAATCCTAAGGCTTTGCTTAAGTGGCTTGAAAACAACAGACCGGAACGTGAACCTGTTTTGTCGCACGGAGATTTTTGTTTGCCAAATGTTTTTATTGAAAATGGCAAACTCAGCGGTTTAATAGATTTAGGAGACACTGGGGTAAACGACAAATGGCTGGACATTGCACTCTGCTACCGAAGTCTTAAACACAATGCAGACGGCACCTGGGGCAAAAAAGTTTATGAGGGTTTTAATCCTGAATTATTTTTTGAAGCTCTTGGGATTGAGCCTGACTGGGAAAAGATCAGGTATTATATTTTATTGGATGAATTATTTTGATTGACAATCCTCCAAAAATTGACGGTTGTTATATAATAATTACATTATAATGTCGATATTTATATACAAAACGCTAATTTATGTATATAATTATAGATGTTATGGGAAAGAATGCAGTTGTTTTGTTGCCTTCGGTTCAGAAGGTGCTGACAGAATTAGGTGAAAACATCAAACTGGCTCGTTTAAGAAGAGGTTTATCAAGTGAACTTATTGCAGAACGGGCAGGAATAAGCAGAGCTACACTTGTAAATGTTGAAAAAGGTTCACCGTCCGTTGCAATGGGAATATATATGTCGGTTCTTAATTCATTAGGACTTGAAAAGGATATGTTATTAGTTGCAAAAGACGACGAATTAGGCCGGAAGCTGCAGGATTTGAAGCTGGTCACAAGAAAGCGTGCGCCTAAAGATAAAAAGGACAAATAAATGAGTAAGAACTTTTTTGTGTATGGTGATTGGGAAACGCTTGGGCAGCCTATTCTTATAGGTGTTTTGAATGTTGATTTGCTCAAAGGAAAAGAAATATTTTCATTTGAGTATGATACTCAATGGTTAAAAACACAGAAGTTCTCGTTTTTTGATCCGGATTTGCAGTTATATAAAGGCCGTCAATATGCCCAGCAAAACAAAGAATTGTTTGGATTCTTTACTGATTCCTGTCCAGACAGATGGGGACGACTTTTAATGACCCGTAGAGAAGTCATTGAGGCAAAGGAAGAAAACAGAGCTCCCAAAAAACTTATGGAAAGCGATTTCTTAATTGGAATTCAAGATATTTCCAGAATGGGTGCCTTAAGATTTAAGACTGAGTTGGATGGACCTTTTTTAGCAGAGGCTTCTAAAAACTCAATTCCAATATGGACTTCAATACGTGAACTTGAACAGGCTTCATATCTTTTGGAAAAAGAAGATATTAGCCTTGAAGAAGAAAAGAAAAAAATACAAATGCTGATTCAACCAGGTTCTTCTTTAGGTGGTGCTCGACCGAAAGCTACTGTGCAGGCCCTTGATGGCAGTTTGTGGATTGCAAAATTTCCTTCCAGACATGATGAGTTTGATTGTGGTGCCTGGGAAATGATAACACATGAATTAGCAGTCTTGTGTGGCTTGAATGTTCCTGAAGCTAAATGTGAAAGATTTTCTAAAAATGGGAGCACTTTTCTTGTTAAAAGATTTGACCGCACTCCGAAAAATAAGCGCATTCATTTTATTTCTGCAATGACTGCTCTTGGTAAAATAGACGGAAATAATGCTCAGGATGGGACAAGCTATCTGGATATAGTTCAGTGCATACAGCAGCAGGGTTCAAAACCAAAAGAAGACCTTCTTGAACTGTGGAAAAGAATTGTGTTCAACATTACAGTTACAAATACAGATGATCATTTGAGGAACCACGGCTTTTTGTTTGATCAAAAGGGTCTTAGACTTTCCCCGATGTATGATGTAAATCCAAATCCTGATGGTGTTGGATTGTCTTTGAACATTGATGATATGGATAATTCCTTGAATTTTGATGTAGCAATTGAGGCAGCAAAATTTTTTGATATAAAAAAAGATGAAGCAGTAAAAATTGCAGATGCTATAAAGCAGAATGTAAAGCAATGGAAAGCAGTAGCAGAAAAATTCGGGATTTCTCGTTCCGATATGTTGCGTGTGGAAAATTGCTTTAGGTTTTAACAGTAATTATTTATACCTCTGCCGTACATTATGCTGAATTTACCTGAAATTATCAAAAAGTGATTTCGTGCAGATAAACAGTGTAAGCGTTTTGGCTTGAAGCACCAAAAACCTGTGATGAAGAGTTGGCCAGCAAATACAACTTATTATCTTTTATTACAAATTTTATTCCTTCCTCTTTATTAAACTCTTCTTTTTTCAAAACAGTTTGAAGATTAGAAACCGCGCATTTTTCTACTGTTGTTATCTGCTTTGAACTGTCATATCTGATAAAATAAATATATGAATCCTTTATATAACAGTCTTTAAATGATTTTACTAATCTGTCTTCATAGTTAATTACCCATTCACTCTCATTTTTACTTACTGTATATACCTTTCCATCTGTTGAAATAATCTGAATTGGGCTTCTTTTTAACAGAAAGGCAGAATCAATATCATATTCAAAATCTTTTGTACTATAACTTGTCCCGTCGTCATTTATTTTCATATAACATGGTCTGTTAGGCGTTCCATGATATGTTAAACCAACAAAGATATCTTCGTCTGCAAAATATAAAAGCGTAGTTGAAATATGTATAAATGTATTTGAAAAAGCATCTGGTTGTGTAAGTTTCGTGAATGAACCTGTTGTCTTATCTATAACATTTACCGCTCCATCCATACTAATTCCACCCTTACTGCCTGTAGTAACAATTTTATTATTTTTGTAATTTACCATGGCTTCTGCATGATTTGTTAATCCCGTTACAAACTGAGAAACCGTTCCACTTTGTATATCAAGTTTGCTTATATTATTACCATGAGAAACATATATAATTCCCGGCTCTAATTCTTCAAGACAGTCAATCGGATCTTCAAATTCTTTTACAAGGGTTTTAATTTTAGTTTTCGGATTAATACACCATAAGCTCTTTCGTGTATCATATGTACCTGTATTATCAGTAGCATAAATATTGCCATCAGGAGCTAACACAGCTCTTCTAATTTTTATTCCATTTTCTTTCGCAAAAGTAATGTCAGTAAAACTTAATTGCGTTACTGTTTTTTTGCTGTAGTATTCCGGTCTGAACAAAAAATATACTTCGTCGGATTCACAAAGGTATGTTCTAGGGTTTGTTAATTTTGTGGCATTATAAGTCATAATGTCCGCTTTATTTTCAGAAGCATAAATATCAACATTATTGCTTGAACCGGTAAAATAGAAACCGATTTCCTTATTCTTATATCCTTTAAGCTCAAAAAGCAGATATGGTTTTGTTGAACTATCAAAATCATATTCCTCATCAAACTTAAGAGTTTCTATAAATTTTTCTGCACAGGCAGCATAAGGAGCTTTGGAAGATTCATAATAATTACAAAAATACCAGTATCCGTCTACTTCGTAAGCACCTGTTGTTCTATTATATGCTGTGTCTTTTACATCGGTATAATAAATTTCTTCATTCTGATTATCAAGACAATAGAGAGTCAACAGATCATAGGTTTGAGGAAGGTTTACGACTTTTTCTATAACTGCATCTTTTGCTGAACTGGTAATAGTTCCAATTTCATAATCACGGGTCTGATATCCAATCGTAGCACGTGCAATAATTCTGAGATTTTCAGAGCCATAAGGAAAATTTGAAATCTTAACCTTGTAATCGACAAGCTTACTTTTATTGCTTAAGCCACAAGCTGACAACATCAGGACCAGAAAAAGTCCTGCCAGATAAAAAAAGATTTTCTTACTTTTCATTTTTTACATTCTCCTTTTTTTTATAAACTTTTTCTTCTATAATTATCCTATCCCTATCATTGATTTGTCAATTGTTTTTTAAAATTCAGTTCCAAAGGATATTGCCATGAAAACCTTGTTTTTTGTGTTCACTGGGTAAAAATCAAAGACTAAAGAGGTTTTGGTGCTCAAACCAAAGTTGAAGGAAAGTCCGGTGTATATCCTTACTCCAAAATACTGCTCATAAGAAATATTACCGTTTTTAATTGAATCTATATAATCAGGGGTATTTTTAATGGTAAAAAACCTTGTTCCCTGGGATTCTTCGTAATCATAACCACCAGAATATAAGAAAGAAACATGGAAATCGTGAAGATAAATCCACAAAAATGATTTTGCAGGGATTGCATGCTGAATATCGGCTCCAAAAACCATCAGTTCTGCCTTTACTCCGGCTAAAGAGAAAACAGGTTCATAAAAATATTCAAAGCCCGAAAGTAAATCAGAAACGATATTGTCGCTCACTTTTGTGCTGTCCGTAAAAAGATTAAAATCAAGTCTTAACGGAAGGTTATATATGAGGCCGCGTTTACATTCAATCGGAATCAGATTTGGTAAATATATGGAAGATAAAAATCCAAGCTCGGTATAACGCCTGCTCCAGTCATCTCCGGTTAGATTAAAATTATCTGCATTTTTTAAAAGCGTAGTCAGGCTGAATCCCGCATAAGAATTTCGTCCAGGTCCCGTTTTTATGATGCTTTTATATGTAAGATAAAAAATTTCTGAAGCATAAAAATCTATCTGTGTGCCGTCTGTACCAAGTGTCCCAAAAAAACTGTTTCCTGGAACTGAGTAATTTGAATGGCCCGTCCAGACGTTAGAAATTAAACCAAATCCTAACGAAGAATGATTTCCCACTCTGAATAAAGAAGATAAATCTAAATCCGCATAAGTCTGTTTAAAGCCGTTCTGATCGAATTCAAAAAATGTTCCGATTGCGTATTTAAAAACACCTGTGTCGCTTCCGCCTGTAAGACGAAGGTCCAGTCCGATTGAATTAGTCTGAGGTCCATATGCAAATGTGCCTGTAAACTCTTTGTCGCCCCACGGGTTCGAAGAAGTGTATGAAAGTCCCACAGGAAGTGTTGCAGAGGCTGTAGAATCCTTTGAATGCGAAACAGAAGTAATTGTAGAAAACGGGATTAAAACACCACGCCTGTAATAATCAAAGGGGTTATAGGGGTGAGTAGAATTGCTGGTCGGGGCGTTTGTGCTACCCGTACGCTCATTGCTTCCACGCGATGTATTGCTGCGTGCTGCGGCTTGGCTACCCGTACTCTCATTGCTATTTACGCCCGCCACGGCTCCCGCTCCCACGCCGGTTCTCACGCTGCCTTCGCTCAATTTAATCTTCTGAAACTCACCTTCTTTTTCCATTACAAGAAGTCGCGGCTGGGTAAAAAAGTTTCCGATATAAATAAGCTTTCCACTTACGCGGACAGGATTATAAACTCCGCCGGAAATATCTTTTGTCTGAAGCCTGCATTCCCCTGTTTTTATATTCAGGTTTCCGTAACGAGGGAAAGTGTTATTTTTTGTCCATGTGAAATTTATGATATCCGGGTTTTCGTCGGAAGAAAGATAACGCGGGATAAAGTCTGGGGCAGGCTGCGAGAAGGTTTTTATGATTTTTCCGGTTGTATCGGAAACGCAGACTGCGAAACTAAGGCCGTCTTTTACGATAAAGGCGAATCTGCCGTTGGAAAGCGGGGTCAGGGCGTATGGATTGACGTCGTATGGGAAGCGGATTGTACCTGCACTGCCATCGATAGAATTACCTGCGCCGGTCACAATTGTACTACCATCGGTATTTGCATCGCCAGTTGCAACTCCAGCCTTCCCCCCTATTCTTACAATCTTTTTTTTGTCTTTTGAAAGCTCTACTTCTTCGATTTTTATACTGTTATACTGCGAAGTAAAGGTTTTATATACAAAATATGTTTTTCCGTTTTCTTCTATTAAGATTCCGTCCTGAGCACTCTTTGTTTTAGCACTGTACATACTTCCGGAAAAAAGACTGTAGATTTTTTCTGCCTTAGAATAATTCTTTCCATTTATATTTACATAATCAGCTATAATAAAATTTCCGTCTACAGAAAATCTTATTTTCTGAATATTACTGAGCGTAAAAAGTTTTTCGGGTTTTATTTCTTTTAATTCACCGCTCAGGGCTTTTCCAAGCTTTTCGTTAGAAACAAAAAATACTGCGCGGCTTTCCCTGTCTACATATGCAATTCCTTTTTTCCCGTAAACAAGTGAATCATAATATCTTCCAGAATCATTCTGGATTGACCAGTCAGCCGCCTCACGAACAAAAAAGTCTCTGGAAGTTCCATCCTTAAGCGGAGAAGAAGCAACGCCTGAAGGAACTTGTATCTGATTTTTAAAATCATCCCATTCATCAAAAATTGTAGTTCCGTAGACATCTTCAAAAGCGCCTGCAAAATCCATAGCCTGCATGTTTATACACGAATACCAGAGCTTTGAATATTTTTCCATCCCGTATTTTTTCTGAAGCCACGCGTTGAACATTCCGTTAAAAAAATAAATATCTTCGTACGGGTAAACATCTTCGGAACACTGAATATCATAATAATCAGGAAAAACTTCTTCGAGCTTAGCCTGCTTTACCATAAAGGTAACATATTCGCTGTTGAGTCTTCCTTCTCCCTTAAGACTTTCCATTGCTACCGCAGCACCTTCGCCCATTCCCCGGGATGTAAGCCAGAAAGAAAGCGAATAAGCATCACCAAAAATCTTCTGGACCTTAAGCATGAATTTCGAGGTTATATTAAAAGTCACGGCGTGAGTTAATTCGTGGGTAAAAACAGATAGAATTCCCTCTGTATTAACATCAAGTTCTTCTATGCTGAGCGTGTCGTAGATGACAATCCTGTTATATGGATAATTTGCATGATAGGCATTAAAAACTTCGCAGTCGGGAGTTAAAACAACGGGAAGCCTGAACGAAGGAACAAGGCCGTATTCTGCCGTTATTTCTGCATAAATCCTGTCTGCGTTTTGGGTTAAAATTTCTGCTGATTTTTCGCACTCAGGCGGATAGATGATATCGAACCAGTCTGTCACATTTACTTTAAGCTCTTTCTGGTCCGATAAAACTCCACCGTATGCAAAAGCTTTTGAACAAAGCAGAAAAACTAAAAGAACAGCAAAAGATTTTACATACGGCTTTTTCATATCATCCTCTTAAATTACATCTTTGGGAATTTCTTTACTGCAAACTTAAAATAAAGGGCAGCAAGTGGAACCGAAAGAATGATTAAAACTGCAGCAGCAATAATAAATCCCAGAATGTTTTTTGGAAGAACAATAAAAAAGAGTAAACTTAAAAGCGCAATCAGAATCATATTTGTGAACATGGAGAAAAACGCATTTAAATTCTGTTTTATTGCGGCCATAGGATTTTCCCAGTTAAGCTTTGGATTAATCGTATCGAAGAACATATCTATGCTCACAAGCAGTAACGAAAGGAAGAACGATAAAACAAACTGAAGAACAATAATCATCCCGATTTCCGAAATAAAGAAATCAAGCTGTAAAAATACTGATGCAACAACAATTATAAGCGTTGTGATGATGTTTGAAATCAGAGTATATGTCATAGAATGCCAGATTTTTACAAGGACAAAAGTCTGTGGTTCAATCGGCATTGCCTGAATATCGTGGATAGCTTTTCCTTCGCGCGAAAATGATGTAGCTGCAATATTACTCATAGAAGCCATAAAACTCGAAAATGCTGCTGCACCGATTGCCGTACAATAAATGATTGTCATCAGTGTTGCCTGATCAAGATTCTGTAAATAAGTACCGATTTGTAAAAGCCCCGAAAAAAGAGTCTTGTCGCTCATGGATGTTGTAGCAACAATAGTAACAACAAAGATTAACGGTATTAAAAATACAGAAAGAGGCCCGTTCGAAAAGAAAACCGGCTCGCGGAAAACTGTTTTTATATCTCTTAAATAAAGAGCTTTAAATACAGAATTTCTTTTTGCATCCTCGTGAATCAATTTTTCTGCCTGTGCGTTATTAATCTTCTTTGATTTTATATCGCTGAATCCGTTTAAAGTCCTTAAATAAAGCTTTCCTAAAAGAGGCATGAATCCAAAAAGAAGTACAGCACCTATTGCAAGAAGACTCAAAATAGACAGCCAGTTTCCGGTGAGCGAAGAAGCAAAGAATTTAATAATCGGGAAAGAGCCTGCGTCTATGAGTGGAGAGCCCGCAATAGACTGATTCAATTTTGCACCAATGTCGTTTGTAGAAGCACCGTTTATAAAACCAAAAGCCATTGCAATTACAAGAAGAAATACTGTCGCAATCCCCTGTAATACACTCTTTTTTCTGAGCGCCGGACAAATTGTAAGAAGAAGAACAAAAATCAGATAAATAAGCGCAATGATTACCATACAGCTGATAATCGAAGTAACAATCATTCCAACATAAATACCCGGATTTGTAAGTAAGCCTTCCATGTATCCGTAAACACAGGTTCCTATACAGATAAGACAGGAACCGAACGGAAGTTCAGATAAAACAGAAAGAAGAAACTTTGCACTCAAAATCTGACGTGGTGTAAGAGGAAGTGCCATAAGCTGTTCTTCTCCAGAGCCTGTATAATAAGAAACCGAAGTAGATAAAAATCCAAAGAAGAATGAGATTATCAAAGCCATGAGCATTACGACTACTGGTGTGTATTCCTGAGAGCCTGCTGCCTTAAGATTTGTATAAATTCCTATTACCATGGTTCCAAAAAGGAAGAAGAATTCAACAAGAACAAGGATTACAAGCAGTATGATTCCTATACTCTTTGCAATTCCCTTTGGACCTTTTTTAAATCCCTCTTTTACAACGCCAAAATTATAAAGATTGGCACTTAAAAGTTTAAATAATTTCCAGATCATCATTACTCTCCCGAATTCTGAACAAGCTTAAGGAAGATATCTTCAAGAGAAGCCCCGGAAGAACCATGCTGTTTCTTTAATTCTTCGATGGTTCCGGTAAATACGAGTTCACCTTTTTTAATGATTCCGATTCTGTCGCAAAGTTTTTCTGCAACTTCCATAACGTGTGTAGAAAAGAATACAGTTTTTCCGCTCTGTGCTCTTTCCTTCATGATTTCTTTTGCAATAAAAGCTGCTTCCGGATCAAGTCCAACCATAGGTTCATCCAGAATCCAGTTCTGTGGGTCTGTAATAAGGCTAGCAACAAGGAAGAGCTTCTGCTTCATACCGTGACTATAAGAAGAAATCTTATTATTTAAAACGCTCTTTAATCCAAAGCGTTCGCAATATTTTTCTATGCGTTCAACCCTGTCTTCATCAGATATTTTATAAACATCACAGATAAATGTAAGATATTCAATTGCTTTTAAGCGTGAAAAAGTTTCAGGATTATCGGGTACAAAAGAGAACTGTCTTTTTGCAAGAAGTGGTTCTTTTCTTATAGAGATTCCATCAAGCAAAAGTTCGCCTTCATCCGGTTCAAGAATACCTGTAAGCATTCTGATGGAAGTTGTCTTTCCGGCTCCGTTTGGTCCAAGAAATCCGAAAATTTCTCCATTGTTGACTGTAAGCGAAAGATTATTTACAGCTTTTACTGTTTTGTTGTCTTTCTTTTTTCCTGTGTAAGTTTTTGATACGTTTTTGATTTCGAACATAAGAACTCCGTAAAATTTTTTTTAGATGATGAATAATCCGATGAATCATTGAAACATCATTTATTAATCATTATTATACAATAATAAAAAAAATAATAAACATAGGTAACAGATTATAAGGAAGGAAAAATGTTTGTTGAATTAAAATACACTCCGACACTCGAAGATTTAGACGGAAAAGGTCAGTACGAATTATATTCACTTTTTAAAATGCTCGAAAACGCAGGAAGCCAGCATTCAGATAAGGCAAACGACAACGTAATCCAGAGCACAAACAATGGCCGCGCATGGGTTCTTACAGACTGGTATGCAGAGTTCGAATCTTATCCAAAAGAAAAAGATGATGTAAAAGTAATCACCTGGTCGGAAAAATTGAGCCAGACTTTTATTGTCGGAAGGGATTATGAACTTTATTCAAACGGAAAAATATTCGGAAAAGCTACATCAAGATGGGTTATCCTCGACATAAATTCAGGACGCCCGTTAAGAATTGATGATTCACTTATTTCGCAGTATGAACCGGAAGATAAACTTGTATTTGCAGAAACAAAACTTCCTCGAATCGCAATGCCAGAAGCTTATTCCATAGAAAAAGAAATCCAGCTTAGAAGAACAGATATTGATTACAATGGTCACGTTCACAATCTGAACTACATCAACTATGCAATGGAAGTTCTTCCCGAAGAAGTTTACAACAAGAGGGATTTTAAACACATCCACATCACTTACAAAATGGCAATTTTCCCCGGAGAAAAAATCATCGCTAAATATGCTTTTGCAGACGGAAAACATCTTGTAAACATCTTTAACGATAAGGGTGAATTAAAAACTCAGATTGAATTTGCTTAATTCTGATACGCCTTTTGGTGAATAAAACCTCGTCGCGTTTTAATAAGCCATAACCATAGCTAAGACACAGACTAAGGCAGAGTTCCAGTAAATTGCTACCTCGTTTGTGCTGAAGCTGCATTCATCATCTATATAACATAAAAGCGGTGATTTACCCGAAAGCTTTTGTTTTGCAACCTCGTCCTGTAATCCTTCCGAAGGTCCACCGGCAAGCATTCCCGGCATTACTTCTTTTACTGCCCCGGATGGCCTGTGATGAGGTCTTTTTACACTTGAAGAACCTGTTTTTGTAACATAACTTAAATTAAAAGGATTACATCCAAGAACATAATTTATCTGATTTAAGCCGGCATTGTAATATTTTTCTTTTCCAGAAAGTTTATATGCAAGTAAAAGGAGGTGTGCTTCGTCGCAGACAAAGCCGTTGCTTCCCCAGTGAACCTTTGTGAGGGCTGTTTTGTAAGAAGAAGCTTCTGTAAGCTCATAAATTTTATCTGCCCTCTGAATGATTGCTTTTTCCAGGTCCTTTCTGTATTTTTCTTTTCCGCCCAAGTCTGTATAGCGAAGAAGGATTTCTGTTCCGTAAGAAGTAACGCAGCCCCAGAAATATGATTCCATAAGCTTTTTCTTTCTGAGCTTTAATGCATCCTTAAGATATTTCTGTTCCCCGGTAGCAGAATAAAGACCGCACAATGCAAAATATCTTTCGTCCTTTACGTTGTGATCTCCGTATCCGCCTGTAGTTATTTCCGGTGGATTTTTATAAAACTCATCGCTGTGCTTGTCCAGATATTTCTGGGCTTTTACTGCTGCATCAAGGAGCTTGTGTGCAAAGTCTGCATCTTTTTCGCGGAAAAACCTGTATGCAAAAGAAAGACAGCCTGCAAAATCAGCTGTGGCCGCAGTAGAAACCGGAGAAAGAACGATTGCATCCTTTTCTTTTTCGGGAGAAATAAAGCGACAGAAATTGTAACACGAGATTTTATGATATACAGCTCCGTCTTCCCTCTGCATCTGCAAAAGCCATTCAAGCTCAAAACGGACTTCCTCAAGAATATCAAAGCCTTTGTAAAAATCTTTAATGCAGTCGTAAGCTAAAAGAAGATCCATCACTGCTTTGGTTCCGGCAACAACATAACGTCCGTAATCCCCGGCATCGTGCCAGCCACCAAGAACCTGCTTTTTTTCTGTGCTTCCGTAGATTTCTGCTGTTTTTGTATGACACGCAGGATGGCTCCACTTTCCGGCCTTTACTTCCTGCCCGCATCTTGAATATGTAAAATATGTTAATATGCTTTTTAAAAACTCATCGTAAACCTTATCGCCAATCTGGAAAACAAAACTTTTGTCTTCTCCGGCCGATATATAATAACTTCCTTTTTTTGTAAATGAAGAAAAATCAGCGGCTCTTATTGTCTGTCCCGAAACTGTATCCTTTACGGGCTCACTTAAATCAGATGAAAAAACAACCTTTCCTCCTTCGGTACAGAGGGAAAAGTTGTTTGAGTCATTTTTTCCGGCATCAATAAAAGCTAATTTCTGTCTGTTTAAGAGGTATCCTGTCTGATTTACAAAAATTGAGTTTTTCATAATCAAACTATATATCAGATAAATCCCCTACAATTGAATAAATATCTATTCTAATTGCAAAGATTCATTAAGTGTTAATAATTTTATCATTTTGACGGTGTGTTTTGATTTCTTTCCGTCCGGATTTGTGATTGTTAAAAGAATCTCTGTGTTTTTGATTTCGTCCGAAACTTCTTTTCCGTAGAACGATGAAACAAGATCAAGGTATTCTGTTTCTGTCATTGAATCATCATTAAAAACCGGGGATAAAAGCATATCAAGATAAGCGGCTGTCTGCGAATCAGTTGATTCATAGAATTTTTTTAAGCCCGCAGGAGATAAGGTGATTTTTAATTTATTGTTAGTAACCTTTACAAGTCCTGAAGTAAAATATTCTGATTTTTTCTGTGTATCTGTCATCTGAACCGAAATATCGTTTTTATTTTTACAGATGACATTTACATCCTTAAATCCGCTCTTTTCAAGTTCTTTTGTTATGGCTTTTGCATCGAACATTACGTCGTCGTTTTTTGCACCGGCAGAATTTTTTAAAAGTCCCATAAATCCTTTTCCGGCAGCGCCATAATATCCCACGCTTACAGAACCATTTTTATTCAGTGTAAGTGATATTTCCGAAGTGCAGCTGTTCAAAAAGAAAAAGCAAGCCGCAAGCGATAATAAAATCATCAGTTTTTTCATAGTCAAAACCTCGCAGTAATCTTAAGCATAATAATCCGTGATGATTATTTTTGCTAATCAGTTATATAACACTTAAACCGTTAAGACAACCTAAAGTAACGAAGAACAGCAGCCGTTGCAGGTACACCCGTCAAGAACAAAATCGGAACAGTAACTTCGCTTTTTTACAGTCTTAGCTGATTCAACCCTTCTGGAAGGTTCAACGGTTTTTACACCCTTATCTTTGGCAGCTTTTCCGTCTTTTCCGGCAGGCTCAACCGTTACGGTTTTATTTCCTTTTTTAGAAGAATTTTTCGCCTGCTCATCAACGCTGCCTGCCGGCTCATCATCTGCACTCCTTGGCTCTACTCGTCTTTCTTCTGTTGAACCATCATTACCGCCAGAATTATCTTTGCCGGATTTAGCTTTGTCCGATTCGATTATTCCCGAAGGGATTAGCCTTGCAGCCCCATAATATGCATTTTTCCAGTATCCGTTTAAAAGAGTGCGGATCTGAACTCCTGTATTTCCACCGTCGCTTATTGCAGAAATAAAATCCCCGTTTCCAAGATAAATTCCTACATGCGAAATCCTCTTACTCGAAGTTGTTTCAAAGAATACAAGGTCACCTGCTTCGAGCTCCGCATCTTTTATCGGTGTACAGTATTTATAAATTCCATCTGCAGTTCTTGGAAGCTGAATCTTCACAGTCTCGCGGAAAACATAATAAACAAAACCCGAGCAGTCAAAAGATGATGGTCCTGCTTTAGCATAAGCATAAGGTTTTCCAACATGTTCCTTTGATTCTTCTATGATTTTCTCCCTCGCGTCTCTTGCTTCTTCCGGAGTCATCTTTTTTGGAGAAGCACAGAGTTTTAAACATGCCAGTGAGAAAAAAAGAATAAAGAGAATGGCGTATTTTTTGTCTTTCGAAATGTTCATAAAAATGTTTCTCATATCTTTAATTATAGGCACGTTTTTCAGATTTTTAAATTAAATAAATGCTATAAATAAACTAAATAAATTCTTATATTATTGACAAATGAATACGGTATGTTATCATAAAAAAAATGACATTATCACACGTTTTGTCAAAGAGAAACTAACAGGAGACCAGCAATGGCAAAGTTAAAACAGAATATTTCATGGACCTATCTTGATGAATATCGGGGAAAGGATTTTTCGGGACAGTGGCCAACATTCCCGGAACTGATGAAAATTCAGGCTCAGCGTTTTGCAGACAGACCTTGTTTTACAGCATTTGACGGACCTAAAGATTCTAAAAACACACTCACCTATTCACAGGTGTACAAAAAAATCAAACAGTTAAGCGACTGGTTTATTGCTAACGGACTTAAAAAAGGAGATCACGTAGCAGTTGCAGGTAAAAACTCTCCGGAATGGGCAATTACTTATCTTGCAGTTTTGGATGCGAGCGGTATTGTAATTCCAATCGCAGATTCACTTCATGACCCGGAAACAGGAAACATCATCAAAGCATCTGAACCAAAATTCGCTTTTGTTGACGACGTAAAAATTCCTTATCTTGAAAAGAATTTTAAGAAGCTTAAGATTTATTCATTAAACAGAGAAAACAAAAATCTCTATGTTTACAATCTTAAAACAGATAAAAAGGTAAAACCTAACGAACCTCCTGTAGAAACAGATACTGCTCTCATCCTCTTTACTTCGGGAACAACAGGAACTCCAAAGGGTGTAATGCTTTCTCACAAAAATATGATTGCAGACGGTTACATCGCACAGACAAACCTCCTCATCCTTAAAGAAGATGTTTTCTATGCACTTTTACCAATTCACCATGCATACACAATGCAGGCTGCTTTCATCTGTCCTCTCGAAGTAGGAGCAGAAATTGTATTTGGAAAGACAATGGCTGTTAGCCGCCTTATGAAGGAATTAAAAGAAGGAAAAATCACTATCATGCTTGGTGTTCCTCTCTTATACAATAAGCTTTTAGCAGGTATCAGAAAGGGAATTAAATCTAAGGGTGCAATTGTTTCCTTTGTTATGGCTGTTTTAAGAGGTATTTCGTTCCTTTCTAAAACAATTACCGGAATCAATATTGGTAAAAAACTCTTTAAACCTGTTTTACAGCAGGCAAATATCTATACTCTCCGCGTTGCAATCTGTGGTGGCGGACCTCTTGCAAAAGGTGTATTCAAACAGTATCAGGCAATGGGTATCGACTTTATCCAGGGATACGGACTTACAGAAACTTCTCCAATCATCACATTGAATCCTATGGAACACTTTAAGATTCAGAGTGTTGGCCGCGACTTTTCTCCTTATGAAGAAATGAAAGTTGTAGACCGCGAGGATGATACTAAAACACTTAAAACAGGCGAAGTTGGTGAAATCTGTGTTAAAGGTCCAATGGTTATGCAGGGCTACTACAACATGCCGGAAGAAACAAAAGCAATGTTCACTCCGGACGGCTTCCTTAAAACAGGTGACCTTGGCTGGATGGATAAAGAACACTACGTTATGCTCTGCGGACGTGCAAAGAACCTTATTGTTACAAGCGGTGGTAAAAACGTATATCCGGAAGAAATCGAAGACGCATTCCAGCTTTGCGACGATATTGCCCAGATTACATGCCGCGGATACTACAAGGACGGAGACGAAACTTCGGAAGAAATTGAAGTTCTTATCTACCCAAGCGATGATTTATACAAACGCCTTGGCTGCGAAAGAAACAACGAATTTGTTCAGGATGAAGTTTTCGACACAATCAAATCCGAAGTAAGTAAGGTAAACAAGAGCCTTCAGTCTTACGAACAGATTACAAAAATCACTATTCTTAAGGAACCTCTGGAATTAACTCCTTCTAACAAAGTAAAGAGAAACTTTATTCCAAAGATTTACGAAAACATTAAGAAAAGCTGATTTTGATTTGATTATATGAATGTGCGGCAGGATGATTGCCTGAGCATCTTAAATTGAATAAAAAAACGATTAAAGCTGTGGCTTTAATCGTTTTTTTTGTCTTATCTGAATTCTTCTGACCTTCGCCAGATTTTATTTTCTTTCTGATTATTTTCTCTGATTATTTTACATAAGTGCAGACAACAGAATTATCTGCGTTGCTGTATGGAGCCGGAATGTATTTATCTGCCTTCCAGTCGTTTTCCCATCTGCAACCGTCGAGTAAATATCTGAACTGATATTCTTTATTTACATCAAGATCGATTTTTACGGAGAATGCACCGTCTTTTCCTGGTTTTAAGGGTGTATCTGTGCTGCTCCAGCTGTTAAAATCACCAGCAATGTTTACTGTTTTTGCTCCCTGCGCTGCTTCCGGTGATACTGTAAATGTAACTGTACATTTTGTCTTATCTTTTGAAAAAGATTTTTTTAATGACATTAAAACTCCTTTCCCTCATTTACCCAACATACAATTTTTTACTGTTTTTGATACTATTAACAGAATAATCCATTTTTTTGTTTCTTGCAAGTAAGACGCATTTGTATTATATTACAGATAGAATAACTGGTTTTCCAGACCCCGTTGATTTATCCAAAATTGCGAACGGGATCGGTTTGTATGAACCGATAAATCTTGCTAAACAGGAGACTTATATGTCTGTCTTAACAAAAAATCACACTTTATTTACATCTGAATCTGTAGGGGAAGGTCACCCCGATAAGCTTTGTGACCAGATTTCAGATTCAATCCTTGATTACTGTCTTTCTTTAGATCCGGAAGCACACGTAGCATGCGAAACTTTTTCCACAACAAACTTTATTTTAGTCGGTGGAGAAATAGGCTTTCAGAGCATAAAGATTGATGATGCATTTACAAAAAAATTCAACGCAGAAGTAGAAAAAATTGCTCGTTCAGTTGCACTCCAGATCGGATATAACGCACCGGAAATCGGACTGGACGGAAACACCTGTATTTTCGAAAATCGCCTTCACGCTCAGTCTGCAGATATAAACCAGGGTGTAGTCGGAAAAGGCCTTGATGAATACGAAGGAAAACAGGGTGCAGGAGACCAGGGAATGATGTTCGGTTTTGCATGTAACGAAACTCCAAGCCTTATGCCGGCCCCTGTTTACTATGCACACCAGCTTCTTCTTAAGGCACACGAACTTCGTCATTCAGGAAAGCTTTCGTGGCTCCGCCCTGATGCAAAATCTCAGGTAACAGTTGAATATGACGAAAACCACAAGCCTTGCAGAATCAATGCCGTAGTTCTTTCTCATCAGCATGAACCGAACCACTTTGACAAAGATGACAAAAAAGACCACGAGCTTTTAAAAGAAGCAATCATAAACGAAATAATCAAACCTGTTTTAGAGCCTACAGGACTTTTAGACAAGGATACAAAATTCTATATTAATCCTACTGGACGCTTTGTAACTGGCGGCCCGGATGGAGATGCAGGTTTAACCGGTAGAAAAATAATCGTAGATACTTACGGTGGAATGGGCCGCCATGGAGGTGGTGCATTCTCCGGAAAGGATCCTTCTAAGGTAGACCGCTCGGCTGCATATATGGCACGCTACATCGCAAAAAACGTTGTAAAAGCGGGGCTTGCACAAAGAGCCGAAGTTGAACTTGCATACGCAATCGGTGTACCAGAACCTGTTTCTATCATGGTAGAGACATTCGGAACGGAAACTGTTGCTAAAGAAAAAATCGAAGCAGCGGTGGAAAAAGTTTTTGACTGCTCACCATCGGGAATAATCAAAACTTTAAATCTTAAGCAGCCTATTTACCGTAAGAGCGCTTCTTATGGTCACTTTGGCCGCGAAGAATTCCCTTGGGAAAAAACAGACAAGGTTGAAGAATTAAAGAAAAATATTTAATCACAAAGATATGAAAGAAAACTATTGTGCAACCTGGGCAAGCTCCCAGTATCTTACAGAAGACTTTAATATGCCGCGCCTTAACCTTTCCAATAAAAGCTTAAGGCAAATTGTCCACACCTCAATCGGAGGAGATAAAATCCGGGTAAGATTTTCGAACAGAGTCGGGGATTCCGAGCTTACAATTAAAAAAGCTGATATCGCCGTTTCTGAAAGCCAGGGAAGTGGAAAAATTATTAAAGACACAGATAAGGTTTTAACCTTTGGTAATACTGAAAGTGTAACTATAAAACCCGGGGAAGAAGTTTATTCTGATCCTTTAGATTTTTCTTTCCCGCCGCTTACCGAACTTTCTGTAACAATACATTTCGGGAAGGTTCCTTCAAAGCTTACGGGACATCCCGGTTCAAGAACCTTTTCTTTCCCGACAAGAGGAAATAAAACCTGTAAAAAATCAATTACCCGTTTTTATAAAACAGCCCACTGGTATGTTCTTGCCGGAATCGAAGTTTGTTCGATCAAAGAAAACAAGGCCATCATCTGTTTCGGAGATTCCATTACAGACGGACGCGGCTCTACGGACGATTTACAAAACCGCTGGACAGACAATCTTTTCAGAATAATCCAGAAAAGCGATTCTTTAGAAAACAAGCCTGCCGTAATTAATCAGGGAATCGGCGGAACCTGCGTTTTGATTCAGGGTGTTGAACGATTTAAACGCGATGTCCTTGAGCAGAAGGGAGCCGCATTTATCGTGCTTTTATACGGGGTAAATGACATAATTTATCTTAATGCAGACGATTCAAAGATAATTGAATGCTATAAAAACATGATTGTAGAAGCTCACAGGAATAATCTGAAAATCTATGGAGCTACAATTCTTCCTTTTAAGAATTTTGGTGACTACACTTTGGAAAGGGAAATCATCCGTAAAAAGGTTAATGCCTGGATAAAAGACAATGCGGGAAAAACTGATGGCTTTGACGCTTATATAGATTTTGAAAGCTATATGAAAGACCCTCTTAATCCTGATTGTCTTAAAAAAGAGTTTGACTGCGGAGACGGCCTTCATCCAAGCGCAAAAGGATATGAACAGATGGCTAAAGCCTTTACCGATTTATCTCTTTTTAAATGGCAGGCTTAATGAATCTCCTTACTCCCCTAGAAATTGAAGAATGCCTTTCTCGATGGAAAAAACAAAATCCGGACCCGAAGCCTGAGCTTTCTTTTACAAACGCATTTACACTTCTGGTTGCTGTAGTTCTTTCTGCACAGGCAACAGACAAAAGCGTAAACCTTGCAACAAAAGACCTTTTTAAAATTGCAGACAGCCCGGAAAAAATGCTTGAACTTGGACAGGAAAAACTGATTGAATATATAAAACCTGTGGGACTTTATAAAAATAAATCAAAAAATATAATTGAGCTTTGTAAAAAACTAATCAGCGATTTTGATTCAAAAGTTCCTGATTCACGGGAAGAGCTTATGACACTTCCGGGGGTCGGTCGAAAAACTGCAAACGTTGTTTTAAACGTATATTTTGGAAAGCCAACTATGCCGGTAGACACTCATCTTTTACGCGTATGCCCTAAAACCGGTCTTGCAGAGGGAAAAACGCCCGAAGAAATCGAAGAATCGCTTTTAAAAAGAATCCCGCAAAAGTATTTAAAAAATGCTCATCATTGGATATTATTACATGGTAGATATGTCTGCACTGCAAAAAATCCAAAATGCACTGAATGCATCATAAAGGATTTATGCAGACACAACGAAAAATAATCAGATAAAAAACGCAGATATAAATTCACGGGGATTTATACGGAGATTCATATGGAAGAAGAAATCATAAACGCAGCAGAAACAGCACAGACAGTAGAAGCCATTCAGGAAGTGGCAGAAGAAGCTGCACAGAGTTCTACTATTACAGAAGCAATTTCTAAAGCGGCAGACGAAACCTTTATCAAGCAAACCTCCTCTTTTATAAATACAATTAAAGGCTGGTTCAGTCCGGAAAACATTTTTAAACTGATTGGCGGTCTTCTTATCATCCTCATCTTCTGGATTATCTATAAGGTAATCATCCGGCTTTTAAAAAAGATTCCTTCTGAAAAACTGCCGCAGACACGCTTTGATTTACTCCGCCGTATTTTTAAGTATCTTTTTTACTTCTGCATTGCGATGTATGTTTTAAGCCTCTTTGGAATTAAGCTCAGCGCAATCTGGGGTGCGGCAGGAATTACCGGTGTTGCAATCGGTTTTGCAGCACAGACTTCTTTAAGTAATATCATAAGCGGATTGTTTATTCTTACAGAAGGTTCGGTTCATACGGGAGATACAATCAGTGTAGACGGAATAACAGGAATTGTAGATGCAGTTACCCTTCTTTCTACCCGTGTTCACACTTACGACAATCAGATGATCCGAATACCGAATGCTACTATCATCAACAATAACCTTACAAACAACAGCTATCATTCAAAACGAAGAATCACGATAAATATTGATGTGCCATACGGAACAGACCTGGAAAAAGCGCTCGAAATCTGTGTGAATGCTGCAAATCTCTGTCCTACAGTTTTACAAAACCCTCCGGCAAGTGCCTGGGTAGACGGATTTAAAGACTGCGGAATCGGACTTACAGTGGCTGCATGGTTTAAACCAAAAGATTTAATTCAGACAAAAACTGATGTACATATCACTCTTTTAAAAGAACTTAAAAAACAGAAAATTGAACCTCCGTTCCCACGCATGGATGTTTCTATGTTAAAAGAGGAAAAATCAAAACCTGTTATAACTAAGCAAGTTGCCAAAACTAAACAGACTGTTAAAACTAAAAAATAAGATTACTAAAAATGGATAACTATTTTACAAGCTTTGACTGGAACAAAATGATGAGCCTCCACAAACCTTCTGATTATGATATCAGAGAGTATCATCGTCTTTTGTCCGCAGAGCTTCCGTATTTTTTAGATAAATATCTTGAACTTCCAATCCTAACACGCCTTAAGGGAATAGGTCTTTTGTGCGGCACTGACTGGACTTCGCTTTACAATAACCGCTTTTATTATTCAAGGTATCAGCACAGTCTTGGAGTTGCTCTCATCATCTGGCATTTTACACACAACAAGGCTCAGACAATTGCGGGACTCCTCCACGATGTTTCAACTCCGGTTTTCAGCCATGTTGCAGATTTTCGCCTTGGTGATGCCCTTACTCAGACTGCAACAGAAGCATTAAACGCAAACCTCATAGAAGCTGATGAAAAGCTTTTGGAATGCCTTAAGGAAGACGGACTTACTGTTGAACAGGTTAACAACTATCACCTTTACCCGATTGCAGATAACGAAATTCCACAGCTTAGTGCAGACCGCCTTGAATACATGTTTCCTTCGGGAATGGCTTTAGACGGAAGCTGGGATTTACATTCAATTAAAGTCTGCTATAATGACCTTGTAATTGCCCAGAACGAGTTTGATTCTACCGAGATGGCTTTTCAGACTTACGAAATTGCAGAGGAATACTGCCGGCGTTTCTGCCTTACGGGACACATCCTTCAGCTGAACGAAAACAAACTGACGCTCCAGCTTTTAGGACACATATTGAATCTTGCCCTTCAGAAGACGATTCTGCAGGAAAAGGATTTTATGAAACTCTCTGAAAGGGAGATTTTTGAAAAAATAGAAGCGTACCACAGAGAGTTTGGGAACGTTTATGACGACGGCGGGGTGTACCGGCTTTATAGAACGTTCAGGAAGATGAAGAAGATTGAACATACGGATGAACCGCTCGATCCGGAAAAATATTTTTGCGTAAGCCTGGATGTAAAACAGCGATACATAAACCCTCTTGTTCTTACAGATACAAAAGCAGTCCGCCTGGATACAATTTCCAAGCAGGCAAAAAAATATATAGATGACTTTCTTGCATTTAAAGATACAGCTTATGGCTGTGTGGAGTTAATTGATGATTGAATTAAACAGTAAACAGAGAAAATTTTTGGAAAAAGCAGCTCATGACTTTCAGCCGGTAGTAATAATCGGTGGAGCAGGACTTACAGACGGTGTCCAGAATATGATAGACAGCTCCCTTAGTGCACACGAGCTCATAAAAGTAAAATTCAACGAATATAAAGATGAAAAAACTGAGCTTACACAGGAAATCTGCTCTAAAAACGATGCAACTTTGGTAAGAATAATCGGAAATGTTGTGATTCTCTACCGTCCGGCAGAAAAAGAAGAAGACCAGAAATATAAGATTTAATTCTTTATCCCTATAAATGCAGTGACAGATTTTTCCGGAGACATAATCAGTGTGTCCATAAGGGTTAATCCTATGCGCGTACACGGAAGAAGCCTGAAAAAATCCTTTTGAACTTCCAGGCTCACATCTCCAAAGCCCGGGCTGTATCGAGGTTTTGTGGTTTTACCAGAAAGCTCTGCTTCTTTTTTTATTTTTTCGTTTACGTAATCAACAAATTTTTCTATATACATTGCCCCGCACGCCTGTAAGATTCCGGCACGAACTGTATCTGTCATTACATATTTTCTTATAAGGGCATCTGTTTTTGGGCCTATTGTAGAAGCAAGGATGCAGACTTCCGAACAGTCACGAAGATTTACACCAAGATTTTTTGAAACAAGACAAACATCTGCAAACTCAATATGCTCCCCGTCATTTTTTAAGGGGAAAATTTCGTATACCGCTTTTGGAGAAATATAATCATAAAGCTCGGTACAGCATTCTTTTATAAGATTAAAAACATCTTCTTCGGGAACAGAAATTTTTGAATACCCAAGATATCTTGCCGCTTCAAGATAATCATCATTACGAGGCTCAAAAACTGATTTTTCTTCTTCTATGAAAACCGGCATAATCTGATTATATTAAACGGTGAAATAATGCGTCAATTGTAAAAGCGGGGGAAAATCATTATTATAGATTTTATGGAACAGTACAAAACAGATTTTATTAATTTTATGATTGAATGCCAGGTTTTAAAATTTGGTTCATTCACTTTAAAAAGCGGCCGCCAGTCACCTTTCTTCATGAACGCAGGCGCTTATATTTCAGGCTCCCAGCTTAAAAGGCTTGGTGAATATTATGCAAAAGCCATCCACGAAACTTTTGGAGACGACATCGATGCGTTCTTCGGGCCGGCATACAAGGGAATTCCTCTTGCAGTTTCCGCAGCTATCGCTTATTCAGAGCTTTACGGGAAAGAAATCAAATACTGCTCGGACAGAAAAGAATTAAAAGACCACGGTGCCGATAAGGGCGGAATACTTGGATACAATCTTAAAGATGGCGACAAGGTTGTAATCATCGAAGACGTAACAACATCTGGAAAATCAATTGAAGAAGTTTATCCGAAAATCCGTGCGCAGGAATCAACACCGGGCGGAATCAAAATACTTGGAGAAATCGTAAGCCTTGACAGAAGGGAAAAAGCCCCTGATTCAGAAAAATCTGCACTCGAAGTGATTTCTGAAAAATACGGATTTAAAACACACGCAATCGTAACAATGGACGAGGTTATGGATGTTCTTTACACAAACGGCGACAAAAAAGTAATCACCGAAGAAATCAAAAAAGAACTCGATAAATACTATGAGCAGTGGGGTGCAAAATAATCCATGTTAAAATCAGCTTTTAGAAAATCTTACAAAATATTTTTCCTTTTAGTATTAGTTTTATTAAGTTTTAATTCATGCGCTAAAAAAGAGGCCAAAGAGGGAGTTCCACAGAGAATTGTAGCGCTTTCTCCTGTAGCAACAGAAATCTTATTTGCAGTTGGAGCAGAAGATCAGGTTGCAGCAATAAGCGATTTGACTGATTATCCTCCGGAAGCTTTAAGTAAACCAAAGGCCGGCGGTTTTGACGGAAAAACATTGAGCATGGAAACAATCCTTTCTTTTAAACCGGACCTTGTTTATCTTACAGACGGAATGCATAACTTTTTAATAGAACAGCTCGAAGGCTACGGAATAAAATATTATCTTTCTAAAGCTGATTCAATCAAAGCGGTAGAACAGGAAATCCTTGATATCGGGAAAATCACAGGCCACGAAAAACAGGCAGAAAAGGTTGTATCAGAAATCCGGAAAAAAGTTCTCGAAGTAAAAAGCAAAAAAGCTGATGCTGTTCAGACAGTTTATTATGAAGTATGGAATTCGCCTTTTATGTCCATCGGTTCAAAATCTTTTTTAAACGATATTTTTAATACAGTGAACCTTAAAAATATTTTTGATGACATTGATGACGGCTACCCTGTTGTGAGTGAAGAAACAATTCTTGCACGCCAGCCTGATTATATTTTTATTCCAATGACAAGCGGATTAACAGTAGAAGACGTAAAATCAAGAAAGGGATGGGATTCTCTTCCGGCAGTAAAAAATAATAAAGTATTTATCATAAACGATAATCTTTACACAAGATCCGGACCAAGAATCACACAGACTCTTACAGAGCTTTCTGAACTGATAAAATAAAATTAAATAAAGTTTTCAAAATACATTTTTCAAACTTGACACCCTGTGGATGTCAGAGTGTATAATTCTTTCGGACCACTTCGAAAGTTTTTACAGGATTTTTTTACGGGAGGATAATACAGATGGAAAACGAAAAAAAATCGAATATCAGTTTTTTAAAAGTTATGGGAACAGAGGAAACCTTTTTTCCAAACCTCCTGAATTTTTTCCAGGCACTCATTCATTCAGAGGGTGAAGAAATCACAGAAACTTTTACTCTTTTTTATCCTACTTCCCTCGAAGAACTTAAAACCACAATTGTAGATTTCTTAAAAGAAAATAATATAGAAATAAATTGTGAGCGCGAAGAAAGTACCCTCCCGGTTTATCTTTCCACTTTCTGTGAACGCCTGAACAAAAATTTCTTTGTCTTTTTTGTTCCTTCAAACCTCGTAAACTTTCTTTCTTCAGAAACGGTAGAACTTCTTAAACGAACCGATAACTGGAGTACTGCCTTCCTCGACATGAAGCTCTTATAGCTTTATACTAAAGGAATGAATACAGAAATCTCCATCACAGTAAAACCGGAAGAAGAAAAAAACGAAGCCTTAATCCAGAAAATCATCCGCAGGGAAATTAAAATCCAAAAGGGAATAAATGTCTCTCCTTGTGATAAGCTTTTGTCTGTATTCATAAAAAAATCAATTGACGCACGACACGGTCAGGTAAAAATCCACTTAAGATATAAAATCTACATAAACGAAAATCCGGAAGAAACACAAGGTAAAATACCTGAATGGAAAAATGCCGACGGAAAAAAATCAGTTTTGATAATCGGCTCAGGACCTGCGGGATTATTCGGCGCACTCACTCTTTTGGAAAAGGGAATTAAACCTGTAATCATTGAGCGCGGTTCGGATACTGCACAGAGAAGAAAAGACATTGCCCTCATAAGCACAAAAAACCAGGTGAATGAAAATTCAAATTACTGCTTTGGCGAAGGCGGGGCCGGAACATTTTCTGACGGAAAGCTTTATACAAGATCGAACAAGCGCGGTGATATAGGCGAAGTTTTAAGAATCTTTGCACACTTTGGAGCCGATAAAAAAATCCTTACAGATGCTCACCCGCACATCGGGACAGACCGCCTTCCAAAAGTCATAAATGCCATGCGCGAAAAAATCATAGAGCTTGGCGGCGAAATCCATTTTGACACAAAGATGACCGGGTTTATAACAGGAGACAGTGTTTCGGGCGTTGCAGCAAAAACCATCCGCGGGATCCACACCGAGGAAACAGCTTCGGGCGAAAAAAAGGATTTTTATGCAGATGCAGTTCTTTTGTGCACGGGGCACTCCGCTTCGGATGTTTACGAAATTGTGGCAGAAGCAGCACCGGATGCGCTCGAAGCTAAAACCTTTGCCGCAGGCGTACGGGTAGAACATCCGCGGGAACTCATAGATGCGATTCAGTTCCACGGGAAAAAGGATGCGGGACTCGGGGCCGCTGAATACAGGGTTACTACGCAGGTCGACGGGCGCGGTGTTTACTCTTTCTGTATGTGTCCGGGAGGTTTTGTTGTGCCGTCTGCGAGCGGACCCAACGAAATTGTCGTAAACGGAATGTCTACGGCGTCCCGAAACTCCAAATGGTCGAATGCCGCAATTGTCGTAGAAATAAGACCGGAAGATATACCGGAAGTTTTTGTAAAACAGGCAGAAGAAAAAAAATGCCCGGCCCTTGCAGGACTTTTATTCAGAACTTTTATAGAAAAAAAAGCAAAAGAAAATGGAGACGGCCAGGCAGCACCTTCCCAGATGATAAAGGATTTTATTGCAGGAAAAAAATCAGCTTCGCTCATCCCTTCAAGCTATACACCGGGAACAGTTTCTTCAGATTTGAATACCTGGCTCCCGGAACACATATCAAAACGCCTTAAAGAAGGTTTTAAAAACATAGACAAAAACATGCACGGCTTTATCTCTGATTCAGCAATCCTTATTGCCCCGGAAACAAGAACCAGTACACCGGTAAGAATCGTGCGCGATAAAGAAAGCTTTGAATGCACGGGTCTTAAAAACCTTTACCCTTGTGGTGAAGGAAGCGGATACTCAGGCGGAATTGTTTCGAGCGCAATGGACGGTCAGAACGCCTGTAAAAAAATAATCCGGAAATTCTTTGGAGAGGTTTAGGAGAGACTCAAGAATGGATGATAAGAAAACTGCAAAAGCCGGTGCCGAAATAACCAACTCAGATAAAAACAAGTCCGCCGGAGCCTCATCAGGGAAAAAGCTGACTTTCGAAATTATACTCCCCGTTATTCTCATACTCTCTGTTTTTGTTTCCCTTCTTCTTGGTCCCGAAAAAATCAGCCTTAAAGTTTTAAGCGGAAACGGAGACTATTTTGAAAATATCATCCTCTGGAACCTAAGGCTTCCACGAACTCTTTTAGTTCTTATAACAGGAATCCTTCTTGGAGGAAGCGGTGCAGTTTTTCAGATGTTTTTCAGAAACCCGCTTGCAGAACCGGGGATTATGGGAATGAGCTCTGGGGCAACGCTTGGAGCGGTAATCGCAAGTGTGAGTATGACTGCCGCAGGGTTTTCAAAACTCTTTTCTGCTACAGTTTTTAAATTCATTTCTCCTGTAAACATCTTTGCATTCATAGGAGCGCTTTGTTCAGGGCTTTTAGTCACCTTCCTCGCTTTTTCAAGAAAGGGAAAATCGGCTTCGATTATGCTTCTTTTATGCGGAACTGCCCTTGGAACCCTTTACTCTTCTGTAAGTTCCATCATCCTTCTTTCGAGCGACAAAGAACTCCATTCCATCTATACATGGATTTTAGGAAGCTTCAACGGCCGCGGATGGAATGAATTAATCTTTATCCTGCCCGTCTCTATCCTTTCGGTAATCCTTATGTTCACAGCCGTCCCTCCACTAGACCTTCTTTCGGGCGGGGAGACTTCCGCAAAAAGCCTTGGTGTAGAAGTGGACAAATTAAGAACCCTTGTTTTAATCTCCGGCTCGCTTGCGGTAAGTGCGGCAGTATGTGCGGGAGGAACAATCAGTTTTGTGGGATTAATTGCACCACACATCACGCGAAAACTCTTTGGCCCAAAGGCAAAAACACTTTTGCCGTTCAGCATGATTTTAGGCGCAGCACTTTTGTTAATTTCCGACACCTTTGCAAGAATCTGCATTGCACCGGGAGAACTTCCTTCTGGAATCATCACGGCAATTCTTGGAGTCCCTTTCTTCCTCTTCCTCTGCCTTGGAAAAAAAGATTAAAAAAAGTCGAAAATCCTCTAAAATTTTTCCCAAAAAACCTTTTGTTAAGATATAATTTAAGCATTATAAAAAAAGCTGGCTGGAACAAAAGAATCATTTTTCGAGAAAATCATTTTTTAAGAAAATCACACGATTCTTTCCTGTCTGGTCAAATACTGGAGGACAAAAAGTGAAGTACAAATTTCCTGAAAATCTTTTCTGCGATGTCCGCATAGAAGATTCCAGACACACAAACTACTATCTTAAAAACGGGGAACCTGAAGGAAACTCGGAAGTAACAATAATCGGTGCTATGATCCGCATTTTCGACGGAAAGATGTGGTATTCTGCAGAAACAAACGACCTTGATTCAATCCAAAAGAAAATTGATGAACTTGCGGTTCTTGCAAAACCAAATCCCGCAATCTTAAAAAATAAAATCATCAGAAACTTTTCTGTAAACAAAGAAACCATCCGCCGCTTTAACGGTGAAAATGATTTACGTAAGATTTCAAGAGAAGAACGTGCCAGACTTGCAGACCAATATTACAAGGCTTGTGTAGATAAAAAAATCAAAGAGCTCAAGGAAAGCCACATAAACGTTACTACAACAAGTACAATAAAATATTATTACAACAGCAAGGGAACAGAAATCGAGCAGGACTATCAGCGTTGTAAAATCCACGTTGCAATTAATCTTGTTTTTAATAACGTTACTTATACGGCTTTTAATCAGTTCCATGGTTTTGACTTTAGTGAACTATACGGTCATGAAAAAGAAGTCTTAGAAGAACGAGAGCGCACAATTGATTATGCAAAAAATGGTGTACCTGTTGTTCCCGGAGAATATACCTGCGTGCTTTCTCCATCAGTTACTTCTGTATTCACACACGAAAGCTTTGGTCACAAAAGTGAATCAGACTTTATGCTCAGCGATAAAAAACTCCAGGATGAATGGAAGCTTGGCAAAAAGGTTGCAAACGAAAAAGTTACCATCATCGACGAGGGAGACGGATTATATCACGGTTACTGCCCTTACGACGACGAAGGAAATAAAAAGCTGAAAGTATTTTTGATTAAAGACGGTATTCTTACGGGCCGCCTTCACGATGCAAAATCAGCTTCGGTATTAAAAGAAAAACCAACCGGAAATGCCCGTGCACAGGATTCCGACAACACACCGATGGTACGAATGACAAACACCTTTATGGATGCGGGAACAGACGATCCGGAAGAAATCATCAAAGGTGTAAAAGATGGTATTTATGTTTACGACTGGAACTACGGAACCGGACAGTCAACTTTTACAATTCAGCCTCGAAAGTGCTATAAAATCAAGGACGGAAAAATCCAGGGCCCTGTAAAGGTAAATGTCGTTACCGGAAGCGTTTTCCAGACTCTTTTTGATATTGATGCGGTTGGCTCTGACTTAAAATTCTTTAGCGGAACCTGCGGTAAAAACGGACAATCCATGCCTACAGCTACAGGCGGACCAACAATCCGTGTAAAGAAACTCATGATTAACTAAGGCTATGGGAACAGACTTATCAAAGGGTACAGACACATCAAAATCAAAATTTAGACAGGAGTAAAAAATGTTAAAAGAGAAGATACAGTCATACACACTTTATTCAGAAGTAAAAATCGAAGAGAGTAAAATTGTCTCGTTCAATAAATACGACAAAAGATCCAACTCGTTCAGAGTTTATAAGGATGGATTTGCTGGCATTTACTTTCAGTATGGAAATGTGAGCGACGAAGAAGGTTTTAAAAAGGCAGAAGAAAACCTTGAATTAGAACGCCCGTACGAATTCGACCTTGAAACAGGAAAAAGAAGCCGCGATCTGACAGAAGAAATCCTTACCGATGCAGAGCTTCTTTCTGTAACAAAAAAAGCCCTTTCATACTTAAAAAGAAAATATCCTGATTTTATCTATTCAGGACATGCGGCAAGCATAACAAGTGAATATTCAATGACCAATTCCAAAGCGCTGGATTACTATGCAAAGGACGGCTACAACACAATTTCGATTGAATACAAGCACAAAGACAGTAAGGAGCTTATGGACGGATATTTTACTACCAGCTTAAGAAAGTTTAAAATCAGGACTTTTTATAAGATGGCAGATAATTACCTCGAAAATTACCAGAAGCAGGTTCCGCTCCCTAAAGAATGCATCATCATGAAAACTTATTATGATTTTACAAACATGCTTCGAACTTCCCTTGATGCAGAAAAACTCAAGCTTGGAACTTCACTTTTAAGTGGTAAAGTCGGACAGAAAATTTTCTCTGATGATTTAACTGTTTTACACAACGTTACCGACAAAGATTCGTGGATGGACCCATTCTGGGATGGAGAAGGCGTTGTAAACAAGGGTGATAAAGTTTTCTTCATCAAAAACGGAAAAATCCTCCGTGGCTATGCTGATAAAAAAACTGCAAAAAAATACAGGGTTCGTGCTACAGGCTCAGCCCACTTTGATTATGCCGACATTCCTTGGAACGGAAGGGTTAGCCTTTCATTAAAAATCGGAAAAAAATCTGCTAAGGAACTTTTAGGCGGAAAGCTTGCAATCATTCCTGTTTTATACTCGGGTGGCGGATTTAAAGAAGAAGGTGAATATAAGATGCCTGTTCATGTCGCATTTTTAACCGATGGAGAAAAAATCCTTGGTCGCGTACCTCCGTTTACAATGAGCAGCAGCATGTTCGATATGTTTGGAAAAGATTTTATAGGAGTTGCAAAACACAACAAAATCTTAAACGACAAATGTATGCTCGTAAAAATGAAGGCCGAAGAGCTTTCATCGGCAGTGCAGAATTAAAAAATTATGATATAATGATTTTTGTGAATACGCTTGTTGTAAAAAATCTTACGGCTTCTTACAAAGATAAACTCATTTTAAACAATATTTCTCTAAACGCTTCTTCAGGTGAGTTTATCTGTCTTTGCGGACCAAACGGATCCGGAAAATCAACCCTGCTTTCGCTTCTTGCGGGTCTTCCTTACGACGGATTAAGAATCACAAAGGCAGACTCTTTGCCTCAGGTAAACGGACAGACAATTACCAGCTTAAAAAGAAAAGAATGTGCAAGGCTCATAGCGTATTTACAGCAGTCAGAATTTTCAGAGTGGAATTTTACAGTGCATGATTTTGTTCTTCAGGGGCGATACGCTTTTTCTAAAAATGGAATCTGGTCAAAAGAAGATTATAAAATCACTGATGAAGTTCTTTCTGAACTCGAGCTTACTGATTTTGCGGAAAGAAAAATACACAATCTTTCGGGCGGAGAGTTTCAGAAGGTCAGGATTGCACGCTGTCTTGCCCAGAAACCTCTTTTTATGCTCCTTGATGAACCTTCTTCCTCTCTTGATTACGTTTATGAGCCGCACCTCCTGGAATTTTTAAAAGAGACTGCACATAAAAATGATATTGGAATCATTACGACTATTCATAACATAAATCTTGCTAACCGGTATGCCGACAGGATAATGCTTCTTCCGCCTGGAAAAAATATCATCACAGGGGAAAAAGAAAAAGTTATGTCTCTGGAAAATCTTAAAACTACTTTTGGAGTTGATTTTAAATGCGAAAATACAAAATCTTTTCATGCATCGTAATTACTATTCTTGGAGGTCTTCTCTTTCTTCCTCTTGGGCCAAGGTTTTTCTATGCTATCCTTTTTTTACTCATCGCTTTTACAATCATCTCGTTTTTTCAGCTTACAAAATTTACACAAAGCCCCGTAAACGGCTACAAAAATCCTTATGTCGATACAAATCTTTATAAGCTTCCGCTCACAGAAAAATCAAAACTTCCGCCTATAAATTATCCGACCTTTAAACCTCAGACTGATGAAATTCTTTATTTTGCCACAGAAACAAGCCAGAAAAATAACGAAGGTGTTTTTTTAATCACAAGCCAGCGCTGCATAAATAAAAACATCACACAGAATTACGAAATCAGTTTAAAAGACATAAAAGGGGTAAAAGAAGTTTCAAATTCTGCAATAATGATAGAAACAGACAAAGAAAAAAACTACATCCTTTTGAATTCCACACAGGTAAAAATCACCACGGAAGTATTAAACTGGGCACGCCGGGGAATCCTTCAATAATCAACATAAATCAATATAAATCACCCTAAATTCCCTTCCAGAATCATAATCAGCAAGAAAAATTTATAAGTGTTTTCTTATTTACGCTTATTTATATAGGAAAATAAAAGTACTCATAGTATAATTAAAACCAAATCACCAAAGAAAGAGGTTTATATGAAATTTAAAAAATTCACCTTAAGTTTATGCTCTATTTTATGTGTATTTCTTTTATCAAACTGTGCAAAAGATCCTTCGGAAGCTTCTTTTAAAAAACGCGCTCTTGATAACTCTGGTGCACCACGCGCCGGCTATAAAGAAATAGATGTAGATAGTACTTATGCCACAGTTCCGGCCTCGGAAATCGTTAAGTACTTAAAACCTGTTTATATAACAGAAACTCCGGACGAAATCAATGCTAATCCGGAAAAGATTAAAAACACTTCTTCTGCAGAAAATAATCAGAAGACTGAATCTGTTATACCGGGCTTAAGAGACTTAAAGGATTATAAAACTGTTTATAAAACAGAACGTCAGGATGTCCCAAAGGCTACAGAAAGGGTTGTTTCTCCTGAATTTACTTCTACCACTACAAACGAAGAAGGCGAAGAAATTCCGGATCACTCATTCTACATCGAAGACTGGGGTCCTCTTTCTACAGTAGTTTCTGAAAACCGCTTCCCTACTTTCTATGTTGTTTTCTCTAAACCTGTAAAAGCATTAACTTCGCTTGATCAGAGTCCTTCTACCACTTCGAAAGTAATGAAAATCACACCTCCATTAAAAGGTACTTTCATCTGGTACGGTACACAGCATTTAAGTTTTGAAGCTTCGGAAGCAGCAGATCCTTCAATCGAATATACAATCACAATCGATCCAAACTTAAAATCAAATTCCGGTGATAAAATTCAGGGTCAGACAACATTTACAACAAAAGCTGAACCTTTAAGCCTCAAACGAGTATGGCCTGGATTTACAAAGAACGAAAACTATTCTTACAACCAGTACGTAGGTGTTACTCCTCCTAACGAAAATAAAATGCTCATCCGCTTTAACTATCAGGTTTCTTCTTCTAAGGTAAGGGATAATCTTATAGTAAGGGTTAACAATAAAAAAGTAAGATTCCAGATTACTCCGGTTTACGAAGAATATTTCCGCTGGGATTACACTCACGTTGCAAATAAGGAACTTGGAAAAACAAATACATTCAGCATTACTATCCGAGACCCTGTTCCTCACGATGCATATGTAGAAGTTAACTTAAAAGACGGATATTATTCGGACAAACATACTTACTACACTTTAAAACCATTCAAAATCAATAATATCTCTCAGTGGGCTGGTTATCCAGATAAGGAAGGACGCTATTCTCTTGAAGTTTCTTTCTCTCAACTTCCTAACCGCAACACACTTTTAAATAATATTAAAATCAGCATTCCGGGTTTTAGGCTTAAGGACGAAAACCTTGTTCTTTCGGGCACATATCTTACAATCAAGGGTCTTCCATTAACCCTCGATGAAAATTACACAATCAGCTTTAGCGAGAAGATTAAAGATATTTATGGTCAGTCACTTATAGACACAGAAAATTCTGTTGCTGCAAGACATTCATTCAAAATCAGACCTATTTCGGGTTATGTAAGATATCTTGATTCAGGCTCACGTATTCTCGAAGCTCAGTTCCCTCATAAACTCCTTTTTGAATACATGAATGCAGACGGTCATTACACACTTTCTAATACTTTGAATCCTCTTGATACAAGCTACAACTGGAGAAATGATGAAGAATCTTTCTTTGTAGAGGGCAGAGATTACGGTATTAAAAAGACTTACTTTGAAACAAACGTAAGAAACCGCAGAAATTTTGAAGAAGTTGATTTGAATCCTTATCTTTCTAAAGACGGATACGGATTTGTCCGCTTCTATGCTACCGGTACTTATGATTCATACTACAGCTATAATGACGGTCGTTCTACAAATACTAATCACATGACTGTTCAGGTTACAGACCTTGGTGTTACAGCACGAAACGCAATCAATAAATCTGTTTTACTTGTAACAAAACTTTCTACCGGTAAACCTGTTCCAAATGCAAAAGTTTATCTTCACTTATCGCAGAACACTTCATTACCTTATAGTGATTATAAATCTAACGCATTTGCCTCGGGAACTACAGATAAAAACGGTCTTTGTGTCCTCAACTATTCATCAAGTCAGGTAGCTGATTATATTTCTAAACTTAAGAACAGAAACGGCTACTATGTAAATACTTATGTTTATGTAGAAAGCGGAAACGATAAGGTTATCTTCAGCCCATATTCTCACAGCTCATGGCGCGAAGGTGTTTCTACTTCTTCTGTTTCTTATGTAAACAATGTTGAACAGAGAACTTTCATGTTCACAGACCGTGGTCTTTATAAACCTGGCGAAACTGTTACCTTCCGTGGAATTGACCGCAATCAGGCTCTTGGAACTTTAAAAACTGTGGATGGCATGAATTACACAATCAGATGTGAAGGTTCATGGTACGACAGCTCAGAAATCATCAGCCCGATGTATGGAACAACTTCCGAAAACGGTGGTTTCTACGGTTCATTTAAGATTCCAGACGGTACTGAACCTGGAACTTATATAATTAAATACTACAGAGATGGCTATAAAGATTACTTTACAACTTCTTTCACTGTTGCATACTTCGAAAAAGTTCGTTCTCAGGCTTCTATTACAGCCGGTTCAGATAAATTCTTTGCCAACGACACCATTGCAGCAAAACTCAATGCAAGCTATCTTGCAGGTGGAGCTTTAAGCAATGCTTCTTACTCTTTGAACTGGTACATCCAGCAGACAAGATTCAATCCAAGAACTCCAGAAACAAAGGACTTTACATTCGGTTCAAGACGCTGGTACGGCGACAGAGAATACTGGTCTGATTCATACGGCAATCTTGATTCAAGCGGAAATGCAAATGTTTCATGCTCTACAAAACCACAGCAGGGTGGAGATCCTTATATTTACCGTGCAGAAGCAAGCGTAACAGATGTTTCTAATCAGAGGATTTATACTTCAAGCTCATTCCTCGTTCATCCGGCAACTTATTATGCAGGTCTTAGACGAGCAGGAAAAGCAGGCGGATATCCAAAGATTAATACAAAGGTTACTTTTGATTACGTTCTTGTAGATACAGACGGAAACAAACTCAACGCAAAACAGATTAAGGATCAGGTTTCTAATCTTGAATACTCAATCAACCTCCACACATGGAGAGTCGTACACGAACAGAGTGTTGATGACACCGTTTATACACGCTACGAAGAAGTTGAAGAAAATGTTCAGGAAGGAGAGCTTGATACTAAATTAAATCAGTTCAGCTTTACTCCAAAAAAATGCGGATGGTACTCTGTTTACATCACAGGTTACGACGAAAACAGAAAAGAAGTTAAAACACTCTACGAATTCTATGCAACCGGTGGAACTTCTTACTGGTACGACCGCTATAACAGTCAGTCTATAAACATCACTCCGGACAAGAATGAATATAATCCTGGAGAAACTGCTCAGCTCCTCCTCGAAAGCTCACTCCCAAGTGGTGATTATCTTATTACAGTTGAACGCGAAGGTATCTTTACAGAAGAAGTAAGACACTTTGATTCTCCTTCTAACGTAATCGACGTAAAGATTGCTTCTAACTACGTTCCTGTAATTTATGTATCTGTTTCTTCATACTCAGTACGTTCAGGAAAACCTACTCACGAATATGGCGAAACCGACTTAGACAAACCTAAGGGATACTATGGTGTTGCTCCGATTTTCGTAAACCCTTATGTACGTGCATTCTCTGTAAAAGTAGAATCGGACAAAAATATTTATAAACCTGGTGAAACTGCAAAAATCACCCTTACTGCAACAAAGAACGGAAAACCTCTTGAAGGCGCAGAATTAACTGCTATGGCTGTAGACCGCGGTGTTCTTGATTTGATCGATTACCACGTTCCAGATCCTATCTCTTACTTCTACTCAAGATATAACTTCCCTCTTTCTGTAACCGGTGGTGATTCTCGAGCTAATATCATGGATCCTGTAACTTACAGTATTAAAAACCTCCAGGGTGGTGATGCAGAAGGAACTAAGGATCAGGAAAGAAAAGACTTTAGACCAACTGCATTCTTTGAACCGGCCCTCATCACAGATAAGAACGGTAAGGTTACATGTACATTCAAGATGCCGGACAACCTTACTACTTACCGTGTAACAGCATTCGGTGTTAAAGACGATCTTTTTGCCCTCCAGGAAAAAGAAATCCAGGCACAGAATCCTGTAAATGTTCAGCAGGTACAACCAAGAAGAATGCGTGAACGCGATACTGCAGAATGTGGTGTTCTTATCACTAACCTTCAGGACAAGCCGATTACAGTAACTGTTTCTATGGAAGCAAATACTCCTGTAAAAGATACATTCCAGGATATTCAGGAAGGAAGAAAGACTGTTCCTGGAAAAGCATTTGTTGATGGTCCTGCAAAACACAAGGTTTATGTAGGTGCCGGAGATTCTTCTGTGGTTTACTTTGATGTAGCTGCAGAAAAGGCAGGAACTGTAGAACTTGTTTATACAATTAAATCTGATGTACTGAACGAAAAACTTGTTACACCAATCGTAATCGAAAAAACTTATGTTTACGATACTGTTGCACTCTTTGGCCAGACAACAGATGCTCCAAAAACTAAGGTTGTAGAAGAACTTGCAATCCCTGGCTTTGCTAAAGATGGAAGAGGTGATCTTACATTCACACTCGATGCAACACGTCTTGGAATCTTAAGTTCTTCTGTAAATTACCTCTTTGGATATCCTTACGGATGTATGGAACAGCAGTCTTCTAGAGTTCTTCCTTTAGTTCTCTTTGGAGATTACATAGATGTATTCAACATGACAATGGACAGTAAGATTTCTAACGTTAAGAAGTGTGTAACATCATTCACACAGAAATGGGGTGATGTACAGCATGGAAATGGTGGATTCCCTTACTGGCCGGATGATTCAATAAAAGAAAACTTCTATGTTTCTTTAAGACTTGCTTACATCTATGCGGCTGCAAAACAGAGAGGCTATACAGACAATGAACTCGGTTACGATATCAATAAGCTTGTAAAATATCTTAAGGCAAATATCGACAAGCAGGAAGGAGATACATACATGCAGGCTTACTACTGCTTTGTACTCAAGATGCTCGGAGACGACTCTTGTGAACTTCTTCTTTCTAAGTTGAACAAAACAAGAAACTCTCTCACAATTTCGGAAGAAGCATTAGTCGGTCTTGCATATAACTTTGGTAAAGCTTCAAGCTCTAAAAAGATTGGAAAAGAAATTGCAGATCATTTAAGAGCATATCTCCAGCCGGTTGAACGCTCTGTTACAGTTTCTCATAAACAGAAAAACAGAAACTGGTACTGGTATAACGACAAGACTCAGGAACTTGCATTACTCTTACAGCTTTATGCTCAGATTAATCCAAACGACAAGATGGTAGACAGACTCCTCTATACTCTCCTTATGGAACAGAAAGCAGGATACTGGCAGAGTACAACAACTACAGCACACGTACTCGATTCTATCTACTCATACATCAAGGCTCGTAACCTGGATAATACAAACTATACTGCTACAGTTTCTCTTAACGGAAAAGAAGCCGTAAAAGAATCCTTCAAGGGTGTAAATGCAAAACCTAAGGTACTCAAGCTTCCATTCGAAGATGAACTTGTAAAGAATCTTCCAAAAGATAAGATTATCCCAGTTACATTTGCAAAAGATGGTACAGGATATCTCTTCTATACTCTTTTAATGAACTATGCATTACCTGATGAAATGCAGAATAAGAGGGATGAAGGTCTTACAGTTGATTACACAATTACTGATTACTATACAGGTGAAATAATCAACAAAGAAAACGGAAGAAATTCTGTAATCACTCTTGAAGACGGAAGAACATATAAGGCAACAATCCGCCTGTCTTCTAAACGAGACAGATACTACGTTGCTTTAAGATGTCCGGTTCCATCTGGTGCCGAAATCCTCGATAAGAAGTTTGTAACACTTCCATCAAGATCTCCGGAAGATTACTACGATTCTGAAAGCTATTACTACGATGATTATTATTCATACGTAAACTACAGTAATCAGACTATTCTTGATAACGAAGTTCAGTTCTTCTGGGACAGCTTCTATTCAGGCTCAAAGACTGTTTCGTTCACATTCAGGGCAACAAGACGCGGTGTTTATCCAACACCTCCTGTTCAGTCTGAATGTATGTACGAACCGGAAGTATTCGGACGAAGCGACGGATATTTAGTTCAGATTAAATAGTTAATCGCTATTAAAGTTGTCTTAGAAATAGTATATACTGTTTCTAAGGCAACTTTTTTTTATTATGAAACACAATTTAATAAACAAAATAAAATCTTTTAATCCAAAGCTTTTTGGCTCTTTTTTTTCAGATTTTTATCATAAACACAAAATTCTTTCACTCATCATCCTGATTCTTCTGGGAATCAATTATACAACTCTTATAGTTTTAAAAATCATTCCGTACAAAGAGCTTAAAACTCTCCGCGAAAAACCATACAGCACAAGAATCTATGATCAGAACGGATATCTTATTCAGGTAACTTCTCTGGAAGACGGATTACGCCGTGAATGGATTCCTTATAAAAAAATTCCAGCCAATGTAAAAAAAGCATTTCTGGAAGCAGAAGACAAAAGATTTTTCTTTCATACAGGAGTTGATTTTATTGCTGTGCTCAACGCTTTAAGACAGAATTCTTCTACCGGAAGAACTGTTCGTGGTGCTTCTACAATCACAATGCAGCTTTCTAAAATCATTACTCCATCTCAGGAAAAAACACTTTCAAAAAAACTTTCGGATGTATTAAACGCTTTTAAAATCGAAGCAAAGCTTTCTAAAAACCAGATTCTTGAACTTTATTTAAACACTGTTCCATTCGGTATGAATTCGGAAGGAATTACTTCGGCAGCCAGGACATTTTTCGGAAAAGAAATAGAAGACATAACGGACGAAGAAGCCTGCCTCCTTGCAGTCATTCCAAGAAGCCCGTCCCTTTATAACCCGATTAATCATCCCGATAACTGTGCCCAAAAAGCCCTGCTAATCTATAAAAATGCATTTTCAACAAAGCTTTCTGATGAAAATATCATGGAAAATCTTTTAGCGGCGTCAAAAAAGGCAGAAAAATATAAATACCCTTTTTACATGCCTCACTACATAAACTATCTTCAAAACTTATGGGCTTCTTCCGATGAAAAACCTCCATACGAAATCCAGCTTGCAGCCGATTTGAATGTCCAGTTCTGTGCAGAAAATTATTTACACGAAGCGCTTGAACAGTCTGCCAATGCACGAATTACAAACGGTGCTATTCTTGTAATAAACAATAAAGATAATTCTGTTATAGCCTGGGTTGGAAGCGGAGACTTTTTTGACACAAATCATAACGGCCAGATTGACGGTGTTTTAGTTCCTAATCAGCCGGGAAGTTCCATGAAGCCTTTTTTATATGCTACAGCCATGGAAACAAAAGATAAAGATGGAAATCCATTAATGTATCCTTCAAGGATACTCGCAGATATACCAAAAGAATATGGCGAACAGGCAGTATACATTCCTGCAAACTTTAATAACCGCTATAACGGTCCAATCAGGATGAGGGTTGCTCTTGCTTCCAGTCTGAATGTTCCGGCTGTAGATACCCTTTCGGAAATATCTGTGGATGCATATGTAAATAAGCTTTTTGAGCTTGGCATTGATGTTTCGCACGGAGCTATAACCGGAGACCTTGGAATTGCCCTTGGCGTCCAGGAAGTCCCTCTTAAAGATTTAGTCCGTGCATTCAGCGTTTTTCCCCGCGACGGCCTCTCCCTCCCCCTCTCGTACCGGAAAAACGCCCCCGCCCAAATCCAGAAAATAACCCGCCGTGGAAAACAGGTTTTTGAACCGGACACTGCAAGAGTAATCTGTTCCATTCTCTCCGACAAAGCTTCAAGGTCGCTTGGTTTTGGTTATACTCAGACATTCCAGACAGATTACCCTTCCATCTTTAAAACTGGAACTGCAAATCAATACCAGAACATCATCGCACTTGGAGCAACACCTGATTACACAATCGGAGTGTGGATGGGAAACTTTTCCGGAGAAACTGTAATCGGAAAAACAGGTAGCTCACTTCCAGCGTGGGTTGCACGAAACGTTTTGGATTTACTTGTGCTGCATTACTCAAAAAACCATTCTTCTTTTGAAGAATTCAAAAAACCTGAACATTACGTCCAGAAAAGAATCTGCTCTCTTTCGGGTAAGCTTGCAACCCCTGAATGTCCTGCAGCGCTCATCGAATACATTCCTGAAAATTTAAACCCGGGAAAATGCGACTGGCACAGAACAGAAAATCATATCTCAAAAACTTATTATCCGCCTGAATACCAGCAGTGGTTCCGCCTGTACGGAGAAAAAGGAATCCTGGACTATCATGCAGCAAAACTTTCGTTTTTAACACCGAACAATAATGCTGTTTTTTACGAAACAAGTTTATATAAAGAAAGGCAGGCCATCAACTTCGAAATTATAGGTGGTCAACAAGACAGGGCAACAGTTGAATACGATGGAAAATATTATACAACGCTGGACCGGCCGTTTTATTTTTATCTTCCGGTAAATAAAGGAAATCACAAGATTACGGTAAAATGCGGAAATGAGAGCGCTGAGCTTTCATTTGAAGTAAAGTAGGGATACAATCTGCAGGGGCCCCGGAAATACATCTTTCTCGTGCCCACAAATGCATGGCAAAATCCGGGGCCCCGGGAATGCACGTATATCCCCCGACTCCAAAATGCGCACGCTTAATCCATACTCATCGAGATTTCGCCGGTGTCTATAAAGTGGATCGAGCCGTCTTCTTTCTGAATTTTAAGTTGTGCCTTTTCCGTAATATCGAGAATCAAAGCCTTATAGCTTCTTGTATTGTTTATAACAGGAAATAGTTCAACCGTTTTACCAATTACATTCGACCTTTCGCGGTATTCATTCATAGCCTGTTTTAGAACTTCGTTAGAACCGCTTTCGCCGCTGCACACTTCTTTCTGATTATCAAGCAGGGCATATAATTCTTCGAGTATTAATTCTGCAATTTCCTGTTTATAGATTGCTTTTTCGTCGCTTGTAAAATCCTTATCGGAAAAAACTGAACCTGCCTTATTTTTTATGCTTTCGGGGAATGCCCTGTTAAAAAGATTTAATCCAAAACCGATTACAACTGAATCAACCATTCCCTTTTTTGTATCGATGTGTCCCTCTGCAAGAATTCCGCAAACTTTTTTTGTTCCGATGTAAATATCATTCACCCATTTAATCTGAGTTTCTATTCCAGATTTTTTATACAAAGCCCTTGAAACAGCTACTGCCGCAAGAGGAGTAATCAAAGCAGGAGTAAGAATTCTTTCTTTTGGAAAGTAAATTGTAGACATGTAAAGTCCCGCAAATTCGGGTGAATAAAACTTTCTGTTCATCCGGCCCCTTCCACCAGTCTGTTTTCCTGCAATCACTGTGATTTTTGGAAGAAGCTCTGTCTTTTTCTGCATTTCGTAAGTGTCTATGAGTTTTAATGCATATGTATTTGTTGAATCAACTTCTTCAAGATTTATAAATCTTTCTTTTAATTCGTTTTCCATATAAAAATCCTGTATCTGCCTTTCTGTATTCAGTGTCCTGATTATTCATTTCCAAGCATTGTAAAATTCTGGGCGCCGTTACAAAATACAATTCCGCTTCCTGCCTTAGAAAAACATGAAAGCTCTGTTACTGCTTTTATAACATCATCTTTTTTAGCTGTAGGAACTAAAATCATGAGCATTTCTTTTTCGGGAACAATTTCCATTCCAAAGAATTTTGCATCACCCTCTTTTGCTGTTCCACGCGCACCGATTATAGTTCCACCGCCAGCACCCGCTTTTCTTGCCGCAGCCATCGCTTCTTCTGCAAGCCCCTTGTTTACGATTATATTTATCATCTGATAGTCATTTTCTTTATCCATATATTTTTCTCCTTCATTATCCTTCTGTTTTTTTCCGGCCTTTATAAAACTTCCCGCATCGAGTGTAAAAATGATTCCGAACCGCTTCTTTTTATTTTCGGTTACTTTTAAAATTTCGGAAAAAACATCCTTCTCTTTTTCTTCTTCTATGATGATTAAAACAACGTCCTTTGATGAATCACCAAAACCAAGCATCTGCAAAACTGAATTTGCCGCCGTACCTTTTCCCATCAAAACTGTAGCCCCGGTAGCACCGGCATTTCTTGATGCATCAATAATCAGTTGACCGCTGTTATGAGGAACAATAGAAACTATGATTTTATATTTCATCTGGTACCTCTCGTTTTAAATTTATAAATAATTCCCATAAGTTGAACCGCAATTAAAGGCATCATCGCTACAAGGGCGATTACACCAAAAGAATCTGAATTACCGGCAGCCCCACTCGAAGCTCCAATCGTAAACGAAAGAACGAAGGTCGAAGTAAGTGGCCCCGAAGCAACACCGCCAGAATCAAATGCTATGCCCGAAAACATATCGGGACTAAAAATCATAAGGATAAAGGCGATTAAATAACCCGGAATCAGAATATATTTTAAATTAAAGCCCGAAACAGCCCGCCACAAAGAAAGACCTATTGCTAAAGAAGTTCCTCCGGCAAGGAAGATTAAAAGCATCTTTCTTCTGATTGTACCGCCCGAAACCTGTTCCACCTGTTCACTCAAACACCATACAGCAGGTTCCGCACAGACAATAATTGCTCCAAACACAAGACCCGTAATCAATAAAAGAATATACCAGGCTCCTCCATTTACGTTTACAAGCTCACCAAGCTTTTTACCAAGAGCAAGGCCGGCCTGCATAAAACCATTGTTTACTCCGAACAGAAATAAAGTGAGCCCTGTAAAACAGTAAGCAAAACCGATTATGATTTTAAAAAGCTGGCGTTTTGTAAGTTTTAAAAGTGTTAACTGAAAGATTATAAAAAGCACAAACACCGGCGAAATCGAAATAATCACTTCTTTTAAGATTACAGAAAGAGCGGTAAACGAAGAATTGGTGCTAATGACATCACTTGCACCAAGAGAATTTAAAAGCCCCGCCTTATTCATAAAAATAGAATAAAGCATAATCGCAAGGACAGGGCCAACAGAGGCAATACCTGTAAGTCCAAAGCTGTTTTTATTATCTGAACGGACGTTTGAAACACCAATACCAAGAGCCATTATAAAAGGAACTGTCATGGGGCCTGTTGTAGCTCCACCTGAATCAAAGGCAACTGCAAAAAAAGAATCAGGAGTAAATATGCTCACAAAAAATAAAATAAGATAGGCAATGAATAAAACAACTTTTACAGAAAGATTTAATACCGAACGCAGAAGCCCAGCCATCAGAAAAAAACCAACTCCAAGACCAATCACAAGGCTTACAAAGAGTTTATTTATTGAAGGATAGATATTCTGTACCTGATTTGCAAAAACCTGGATATCGGGCTCTGCTACAGTAACAATGAATCCGATTAAAAAAGCAGTTAGAAGGATAAGCCAGAGTTTCCTCTTTTTTGTAAGCTCGGCTCCGGTTCTTTCTCCCATCGGCTGGATTGCAATATCGGCTCCAAGAAGAAATACTGTAAGACCCGCAATCAAAAGTAATGAGGATGGAATGAATCTTAATAAAAGCTCTTTTTCCAATGGAACCACTGTTACGCCCAGAATAAGAACGATGAGCACAATTGGGAGTACAGAAATCAGTGTTTCCTTGAGTTTATTAAGCACATTCATACAAAAAATATAGCATAAATTTAAAAAAAATTAATCTTTTTTTCTAATAGATTTCTTATAATAAATTTGTTTCCTTTTTATAAATATCTGCTAAAATAATATAAGAAGGTAGTTACTACTAAGGAGGTTTTTATGAAAAAAAGATTTTGTCTTACATTATTAGTATTAGGCCTTTTTGCTGCTCCACTTTCTGCTTATGAACAGGGAATTCGCCTTGATGGTGGTGTTGAAGTAAGTTGTCTTGGTATGCCATTTCTCTACGAAGAAGTTGCATATAAATTTGCTTCTGATGAAGGCTTTGGTTTCTCTGTAGGTGCACGCATTACAGAAGATCTTCTCTTCCCAAAAGATTTAAAATTTTTATATGCAAGTCCATACTTACAGCTCGATTTAAATAATTATTATCTTGCTGGTGGTATTACAATTTCCAGTGGTTTAATGAGTGCAGACGGTGTTCTTCCATTCGTTAAAACCGGAGTTATCTTTGGAGATTTTGACTGGGGTCCTGGAAAAGGAAATATCGATATTGGATGTGACTTTACTCCTACAATGCTCTGGTCTGTTATTGACGAAGGTGACCCTGCAGGTGCATTTGTCGGCGGTTTACTTTCCGTTTTCAACATGATTCACGTTTATGTTGGTGTAACCTGGTTTGTTCCGTTCTAATCGGACAACTTAAAAACTCTGTTAATTGATGGAGTTTAATATTCAGGAAAGCACGCTGATTAATTTTCAGCGTGTTTTTTTATTCTTTTATAATGTTTCGATGATTTTTTTTACAAGACTTGCGCACATGTTTGCACAGGTTTCTTCGTTAAAGCTGTAAGTTGATTTTACAGATTCATCTGCCATATCGGACATACAGCGTACAATTACAAACGGTACTTTATTGATTGTACACGCATGTGCAATGGATGCGCCTTCCATTTCTACACAAAGCGGATTAAATGTTTTTTTGATGTAATCTTTATGCTCACCGGCAGAGATAAACTGATCACCGCTTGCAACAAGACCTTTAACAATCTTGTGTTCCTTAGAAAAATCCATCTGTGAAAAAGCTTTTATAACTGAATCTGAAAGTTTTTCGTCGGCAATAAACTCCGGATCCATTCCCGGAACCTGACCTGGCTTATATCCAAAAGCGGTTGTATCAAAATCGTGATAGAGTGCTTTGCTTGAAACAACAAAATCAAAAATACCAAGATTTCCGCCCGTTGCTCCTGCAATTCCTGTGTTTATTACCTGATTTACTCCGAATTTTAAAATAAGAAGCTGGGCGCACAAAGCAGAATTTACTTTACCGATTCCGCTTTTTACTACAACAACGTCTTTATTAAAGAGTTTTCCTTTATTAAAAACATATCCGCCTTCTTCAATCTGTGTACGTCCTTCTAAAGAATCACACAACGACTGAACTTCGGCTTCCATTGCTCCAATTATACCAGTCATAAAAACTCCGGAATTTATTTTTTTTCTTCTTTTTCACCGGCCATTTTAGTATATCGGTCAAGAACTTCTTTTGTGAGTTTATTTTCGTAATGATATTTTTTAATAAACCATCTTATAGAAAGAACATAAACCCTGAATCCAAGAATCATTCCACCTACAAGAATAACTACAAACATAATGGCCGAAGCAATTCCAGCAGCCTGTGAATTTCCCGGAACCTGAAGTACTCTGTATGTGATAATAATATAAAGAATGAACATTGCAATCATAATAGAAAGGGTTTCGATTATATGCCAACAGCATGCAAAAAATAAAAAGATATTAGTTGTTGTCTTTTTTCTCTGTGCTTCTATTTTTGCCTTTTTTTTCTCTTCTGATTCTTGTGTTATTTCTTCGTCAAATTTTCCCATATTAGTTTTACCTCATTTTTTTTGCGGTGGTTGAGCCTGTCGAAACCACTCGTATTTATTCCCCTTTTGCCTTATTTTTGCGGTGTTCTTTTTCTTCTTTTATCATTCCACTTATAACAGAAACAAGAAGGATTAATCCACACACAACTACAACGGAATCTGCAAAATTAAATGTTGGCCATCTTTCGTACCCAAATAGACCAAAGAATTTAACATCAATAAAATCAACTACGCCATCAGCTCTGAAGATTCTGTCGATTATATTTCCAAAACCACCACCTACAATTCCGGCAATTGTCCATCTCTGTAATTTTGTAAAATCATTAGTTCTGAAATATACAATTAAAACACCAATAAGGATGATTGTAGGAACTACAGAGAAAAATACTCTTCTTGCCCCTGCTGACCAGTTTGCTCCAAAACTGAATGCAGCGCCCATATTCCTTACATGAACAATTCGTAAAAAATCCCCTAAAAACTGAGGACCAAATGCCATATATAGTCCCGGCTTAAGAGGAAGGTATCGTACTATAAGCATTTTAGTAATCTGATCTACGATGATTACAACAAGAGTAAGTACAATCGGAAGTAATTTTGATTTCAAATTTGCGTCTAAACTTTTCATATATTAAATATACTAAAGATTAGTTGGAACTTCAAGGAAAGTACACTCAAGACCAAGCTCTTTTTGAACCTTTTCCATAACAAGTGAAACTCCTACAGTTTCCGTCTCGTAGTGTCCGCCCGAAATTACATTTATTCCCATTTCTTTAGCAACGTGAAAGTCAGCATGTTCAAATTCACCTGTGATATAGCAGTCAAGACCTTCGTCGATTGCATCCTTTACTTCTTCGCTCGCCCCACCCGAAATAATTCCGACCGTACGGATTTTTTCTTTTCCGAATTTAAGGATGCGTGGAAGGCTTTCCGGTCTGAGTATTTTTTTTGCAAGCTCTTCAACGGTCATTTCGGAAGGAAGTTCTCCTTTTACACCGATTTTCATTCCGCGCCACAGTCCGAATTCCGTACAGTTTTCAAGATTTATTCTTTTTGCAAGACCATAGTTATTTCCGTAAGGGTTATTAGCATCAAGCGGGATATGATAAGCACACAAAGCAAGATCGTTTTTTATAAAAGAAGAAAGTCGCTCGTAAAGGCTTCCGGTTACAGTCTGGCATCTTCCCCAGAATAATCCGTGATGAACAAATAAGACATCTGCGCCTTCTTTTACGGCAAGCTCGGCTGTCTCTTTACAGGCATCTACCGCAAAGGCAATTTTTTTAATCTCTTTTGAATCCGGGGCAGAGTTTTGAATCTGTATTCCGTTTAAAGAAATATCTGCGGCATAATCTTCTTTTTTTAAAAAAGAATTTATGTATTTATCGAATTCTGTGAGTGTCATTGTGCGCTCCATGCTTCGTAAATCTTTTCGGAAGCTTTTTTAGCAAGATATTTTGGAATGAATGCAGTTTTATCTTTTTTAACATCAAGTTTTCTTGCAATGAACGGATTAGTCATTTCTATACAGCCGTAACCCGGAGTTGCATATTCAGGAATTGAATCAAGTGCAAAACTTCCGCTTACTTTTTCTGTTACAAGCTCAGAATTTATAAATTTTGTAACAGGTCTGTCTGCAATTCCGTCTGTTATAAAGAAGTAGCGGCACTCTTTTCCGTAGCGTTCATCAAGAATTGTAATAAGTGCATTGCATTCTACAGAGATGTTATATTCATATTTCTGAATATTATCTGAGTAAGGTGAGCCGTTTTTTAAACTCTTCTGGGTAAGTTCATAAGATCTCCAGATTTTTTCGTTGTGCTGTACAGGCCACTCTGCATCATCAGTATAAAAATCACAGGAAACAACCATAAAACCCTTATTCGAAAGAAGCTGTAAAAATGGTTTGTAAGAAAAAGAATCACCTCTCTTATCCGGAACAAAAACGATTACATTTTTAGGCTTATCGACCATACCTCGTTTTTTATATTCAGTAAGATAAACTGATTTTTTCGAGAAAACTTCTGCCTCGGTAAATCCGTTTCTAAAGCTTCCCTCGTAATAAACTTTTGTTTCTACTACATTCAACGATTTTTTATTTATTTCTATAGGATTATTTACAAGAAGGAAGATATAAGATATCAGACAGAAAATATCGATAAGGATACAAGCGCCCTTCATCACAATGCTGAATCTGTCTATGAACAATTTTTCTGAATAGCGTAAAATTGCATGAATATTTATGATTACACTCAGGCAGGAAAGAACAAAAAGCTGAAGGGTAATACCGTGAATCCCGTATGCAAAAATGTTTGCAACCGAAAGAATGAGGCTTAAAGGTGCAAGAATCACTAGGGAATCTTTTTTAATATGTTTAGAAAAGAATACACGAGATGCGTTTAAGATGATAAAAAGATAAATAATAAATTGTCCAAAAGCCCTCATTTTTTCCTCACTTTTTCTGTTCTGAATTTTTTCTTGCTAATCCGGAAATCTTATCGAAAGTTTTTTCAAGATACTTTGCTTCGCCTTCTGTGAGCGCTGCACGTGAGAGTATGTTCCGCCAGAAGCTTTCCATATCTTCGCGGCCAGGCATCTTAAAAAAACCGACCTTTTCCAGATTATTGCTGATTGTCTTTACGGTTGAATCAAGGCGTTCAAGAGTAACCGGAGTTACCCCTGCCACCGCTTTATTCTGCTCCCGCAAAAATTCTCTGTATATATGATAACACAGAATTTGAACTGCGTGTGAAAGATTTAAACTTCCAAAGCCCTTGCTCGAAGGAATTGTGACACCAGCGTTACATTCATCAAGCTCTTCGTCGGTTAATCCTGTGCGTTCGTTTCCAAAAATTACGGCTACTTTACCGTTTATGTCATTGATTTTTTGTGCAAATTCTTCGGGAAGAAGCAGTTTCCCTCTTTTTTTACCCGCGCGCCTTGTTGTTCCTGCACATAAAACACAGTCGCTTGTTGCTTCTTTGATGGATGGATAAAAAACTGCTTTATCGAAAATTCCTGCCGCATGAATGGCAAGTACGTGGATATGTTCAATATCATAATCACCCTTGTTACCGACAATTCTTAATTCAGAAATATCGTTATTCGCCATGGCTCTGCATGCAGCTCCAATGTTGCGGCTTTCGTCGGGGTGTACTAAAACAATTACGACGTTTTTTAAATTCATTTTTTGCCTTATTAAAAAAAGGAAGCGACGTAAATCCAGATATAAATCAGGACTACAATTAATTTAGAACCGGTTCCGCACAAAAAACCGAGGAAAGCACCCCATGCAGACTTAAAGGAAACATCCATATCTCCGTGAGTATGAATGAGTTCACCTAAAAGTGCTCCAAGGAAAGGCCCGAGGATTATTCCGACAGGACCTAAAAAGAGCCCCACAATGAGTCCGATTGTAGAACCCGTTGTGGCAGTTTTGCTTCCTCCGTTTTTTTTGGTCATTAAAACCGGAAAAACATTATCCATAATAGTAACAATGATTGCCACAGCACCCGTAATAATCAGGCATGCTATAGAAATCTGATTATATTTTGAAAAGAAACTCAATAATAAACCGGCCCAGGCTAAAGGTGGTCCCGGTAAAACAGGAACAAAGGCGCCTATAAGACCAATGAGCAGTAATAATCCGGCTCCAATAGAAAATAAAAGACTAGCAGTCATTGTTACTCCAGAATAATTTATTTACTTACTTTGTTTTTTACCATTTTAATGATAAATCCAACAAGAGCACCCGCAAGGATTACAGCAGCTGTAATTCCAAGGATTCCGTAAAATGGCATATTAACCTTAAACTTATCAAGATATCCTGCAACAAATACTAAAACGATGATTACAGGAGCAATCCATTTAAGGTAGAACTTGATTACCTTACCCTTAGGGAATTTTAATCCTTCACCTGCATCAGCTTCGTCGATGAACTTATCCCAACCCCATCCGGCTTTATGTACACAGAAGCAGAGGAAGATTAAAGAACCAAGTGGGAGGAGGTTCTGGCTTACGATAAAGTCTTCAAGACCATCGATAGATCCTAAGAATGTACCCTTAAACACATTTTCCCATACGTTCATACCAAGAGCAGCTGGTAAAGAAAGGATGATGATTGCTACAAAGTTTACAAGAACTGACTTTCTGCGTGACCATCCGTATTTGTCCATAGGGAATGCTACGATGTTTTCGAATACAGCGATTACTGTAGAAAGGGCTGCAAATGACATAAAGAGGAAGAAGAAAGAACCGATTATACGTCCTGCAACTGGTCCCATAAAGTTGAATACATTTGGTAATGACATGAATACAAGTCCAACCTTTTCTGTTGGAGCAACATCGAATGCAGCACATGCAGGGAAGATGATTAATCCGGCACAGATTGCAACGAATGTATCAAGACCGATAACGCGTGCAGCTTCACCAGTTAATGAATGCTTCTTGTCGATATAAGAACCAAAGATTTCCATAGAACCGATACCTAAAGAAAGTGTAAAAAAAGCCTGTCCCATAGCGGCATAAACTGTTTCCCAGAGACGACCATGTCCATCTTCACCACTAACTAAAGCTTTAAAATCCGGTTTAAGATAGAATTTATAACCTTCACCAGCACCAGGAAGGAATGCAACATAAATTGCAAGGGCAATCATAATGATCAAAAGAACACTCATCATGATTTTTGTAACACGTTCAACACCCTTCTGAAGTCCAAAGAAACATGCTGTAAATCCGATTACGATTACAATAATCATCCAGAGGATAAGTGAACCAGGTGCACCAACAGTTTCTCCAAATACTCCACTTACCTGATCAGAATTCATATCAACGAATTTTCCGCCGGCTGTCTGGAAGAAATATTTAAGGAACCAGCCAGAAACTACTGTGTAGAACATCATCAAAAGATAATTTCCAGCTACGGCAAACTTATTATACCAGTGCCATTTTGTACCTGCAGGTTCAAGATCGTTGAAAGCACCAGACATACTCTTTCTTGAAGCACGTCCAACGGCAAATTCACAAACCATTACAGGAAGTCCAAGAATTACAAGGAAGAGAAGATAGATAAGAACAAATGCTGCTCCACCGTATAATCCTGTAATATAAGGGAAGCGCCATACGTTTCCCAAACCAATTGCACAACCAGCAGACAAAAGCAAAAATCCAAGTCTGCTACCCAAGTTTTCGCGTTTTTCACTCATAAAAAACTCCTGTTACGTTGTTTAATAACGTTTTATATCAAAACAGCCTGATTAGAGGTTGTTAAGATGTTTTGCTGAAATTGCTTCCAGTTCACTTATTGTAAATCTGGAAAGAAGCTCCTTTGTACTCGAAATCATCTTAGGACTCATACTAAGGTGCCTTATTCCCATTCCGGCTAAAACCATAACGCTGTCGCTTCTGCCTGCCATCTCTCCGCATACAGAAACAGGAATATTTCTTTCGCCAGCAGTATTCACCGTCATCTGGATAAGGCGTAAAACTGCAAGATTAAATTCATCGTAAAGCGGTGCAACGTGATGATTTTCCCTGTCTACGGCGAGTGTATACTGTGTTAAGTCATTTGTACCAAGACTAAAAAAGTCGCTCACCTTTGCAAGACAGTCAGAAACAATTGCCGCAGCCGCAGTTTCTACCATGATTCCCACAGGAACATCATCCTTAAAAGGAATCTTTTCTGCAGTCAATTCATCTTTTACCTGTTTGATTATTTCCCGGCATTTTTTTACCTGATCCACACTCGTAATAAGCGGGAACATAATTCTTAAATTGCCATAAAGCCCTGCGCGGTAAAGTGCACGAAGCTGAGTTTTTAAAACATTCGGGAAATCAAGGCTCAAACGAACGGCACGAAGTCCCATAAGAGGATTTTTTTCTTCTACAAGAGGAATATCTACAGAGTTGATTAATTTATCCCCACCGGCATCGAGCGTACGGATTGTAACAGGCTTTCCATCCATTGTTTCCAAAACCTGCTTGTACGCATTAAACTGAGTCTCTTCGCTGAACGAACGTGCAGCCGCATTCAAAGAAGCTCCATTTTCTGCCATGTACAAAAATTCTGTTCTGAAAAGCCCGATTCCATCAGCCCCTTCTGCCTTTGCAAGCTCTGCTTCTTCCGGTGTGCCGATGTTCGCATAAAGCTTGAATTCCACGCCGTCTTTTGTTAAAGCGGGTTTATCTAAAAATGCCCTTAATTCAAGCTTTCTCTGATTTTCTTTATTTATCTTTAATTTGTAATCTTCTATTGTAGTTCTATCCGGGCTGATAAGGATTTCAGCAGTCTTTCCGTCGATGATGATTGTTTCGCCGTTTATAATCCTTTTTGTAATTTTATTGAGCCCTACAACAGTCGGAATACCATAGTTTCTTGCAAGAATTACAACGTGACTCGAAACACCGCCTTCCGAAAGTGCAAGCCCCGCAATTTTTCTTTTAGAAAGGATGATTGTATCTGCAGAACTCAAAGAAGAAGCAACGATTACAGAACCGTCCGGAACCCTGTTTATATCAAAAGGATGAATATCAAGCATTTCGTCTAAGACACGGCCAAATACATCGGTGATGTCGTGGGCGCGCTCAGCAAGATAATCATTTCCGGACTGTCTTAACCTTGCGGCATATTCTTCTGCCTTAAAGTTGATTGTATATTCAATATTAAATAATTCTGTTTTATAAAAATCCTGTACTTCCTTAAGAAAAACAGGATCTTCGAGCATGAGGATGTAAGTTTCAAAAACTTCGCGCTGGATTTTGTCCTTGTCGTCGGTTTTGGAAAGAGTATTAAGGTGCTCAGAAATTTCTAAGGTAACAGACTGCTTAGCTGCCAGAAATCTTGACCAGCCTTTTTCCACCTGATCAATCTTTACGTGATGCTGAGAAATAACTCTTTTTACAGGATCCGGAATTACAAACGCTGTTCCAATTCCGGTTCCGTCTGCTGCAGGTATACCAAGGATTACTTCCATAGAGCCGTAATTTATCCCTTTATTTCAAGCTTTTTAAGATGCCAGATATCGCGAACGTAATCTTCGATTGTTCTGTCCGAAGAGAACTTTCCGGAGTTTGCGATATTCTTTAATGTCTTTCTAGCCCAGTCTTTTTTATTCTGATAAGCTTCTGCAACTCTTTCCTGAGCCTTACAGTAAGAATCAAAGTCTGCAAGAACATAGTAAACATCAGGACGCTGCCCTTCTACACCGTAAACAAGAGAATCGTGAAGCTCTTTGAACAACTGATGTGTAGGGTCATAAGTTCCGTCAACAAGCTGTTCTACAACTCTTGCAAGCTCAGGATTTCTTTCAAGATAGCTCATTGGATTGTAAGAGTGTTCTGCTTCCATCTTCTTGATTTCTTCTGTAAGCATACCAAATACAAATCCGTTTTCTTTTCCGGCTTCTTCAAAGATTTCGATGTTTGCACCGTCCATTGTTCCCAATGTGAGAGCACCGTTGAGCATGAACTTCATGTTTGATGTACCCGAAGCTTCGAGTCCGGCAGTAGAAATCTGTTCCGAAACATCAGCAGCAGGGAAAATCTTTTCTGCAACAGAAACGCGGTAGTTTTCTACGAATACAACACGAATCTTTCCGCGAACACGGCGGTCGTTATTGATTCTTTCTGCAACTGTATTTATAAGTTTGATAATCTGTTTTGCACGACGGTATCCAGAAGCAGCCTTTGCGCCAAAAATAAATGTTCTTGCCGGTGGGTTGAAAGAAGGATCATCAACCAGGCGGTTATAAAGATACATTACGTGTAAAATATTCAAAAGCTGACGTTTATATTCATGAAGACGCTTAACCTGAACATCAAAGATACTTTCCGGATCAAGGAATTCATTCTGTGCGTGCTTAAGATAATCAGCAAGAGCCTGTTTATTTTCCATCTTGATTTTGATGATTTCGTCGAGGGAAGCATCATCATCAAGGAATTTTTCGAGCCCCTTGAGTTTTGTTAAATCCTTTTCCCAGCCGTGACCGATTCTGTCTGTAATAAATTTTGAAAGGCGTGGGTTTGCATTCAAAAGCCAGCGGCGCTGAGTAATACCGTTTGTTTTATTATTGAACTTCTGAGGATACATTGTGTACCAGTCTTTAAGCTCAACTTCCTTAAGAAGCTTTGTATGAAGCTCTGCAACACCGTTTACAGAGAAACATGCGTGAATAGCCATCCATGCCATGTAAACCATGTTGTTGTGGATAATAGCCATGTGTTCATGTTTATAGTAATCGTTAGGGAACTGCGCTCTAAGTTCAATTACAAGACGGCGGTTAATTTCTTCTACAATCTGATAAACACGTGGTAAAAGTCCCTGGAAGATTGCAATAGGCCATTTTTCCAAAGCTTCTGCCAGAATTGTATGATTAGTATATGCAAAAGTATGAGTTACAACGTTCCATGCATCGTCCCAGCCAACATTGTAATCATCGATTAAGATGCGCATGAGTTCAGGAATTGCAACTACAGGGTGAGTATCGTTCAACTGGATAACGTGGAGATCTGCAAACTTAGAAAAATCTGTTCCGTGGTCTGCAACATAGTGGCGTACTAAATCCTGAAGAGATGCCGAGCTGAAGAAATACTGCTGTTTAAGACGCAATGCTTTTCCGCTTGGACCGTTGTCGTTTGGATACAATACGCGGCTGATGTTTTCTGCGCTGTTCTGTCTTTCTACGGCGCGGTTATAATCCATGCTGTTAAAAAGCTGAAGGTCAAATCCGTTTGGAGAAGAAGCCTGCCAGAGACGCAATGTGTTTACAGTGTTTGTTCCATAACCGATGATTGGCATATCGTAAGGAGTTGCTGTTACTTCTTCTGCATTTTCTATATAAAAGCGTGGCTGACCGTCCGGAGTCTTTCCGTAAGCGATGTTTCCACCAAATTTAACTGTTACGGCAAGGTCGCTTCTCTTCATTTCCCATGGGTCACGGTGGGCAAGCCAGTTATCAGGATATTCAACCTGGTAGCCGTCTTCTATTCTCTGTTCGAACATACCGTATTCATAACGGATACCATAACCATGTCCCGGATAATCAAGAGTTGCAAGAGAATCCAGGAAGCAGGCAGCAAGTCGTCCAAGACCTCCGTTTCCAAGTCCTGCATCAGGCTCTTCATCTTCGATCATGTCAAAGTCGATGTTCATTTCTTTAAGGACTTCTTTTACCGAATCCTTGATTCCTGCGTTTATAAGGTTATTGCTCAATGCGCGTCCCATAAGGAATTCTGCAGATAAGTAATAAAGCTGTTTTACCGGTTTTTTATCGTATTCTGCCCTTGTTTCCATCCATTTAGGCATAATCAGTTCGAGTGCCGAAGCGGAAACTGCATCAAAAAGGTCATGTTTATTTGCCTGTGAAATATCTTTTCCATACTGACGGCGTAAACGTGCCGATAAGTTCTGTTTAAATTGTTCCTTGTCGAATTCCATTTGTAGAAGACTCCTTTATTTGTTCTGCAAAAAATGCAGAAATTAACTCTATAAAAGTATTTTTTAAATGTTAACTCAATAATTTTACATCAAAAAGGACGTATTTTCAATTTGAATTTAAAAGCCCCGTTTTCCCTATTTTCCTATAAGAACGACACTTGCACCGCTTATAAGAACGTAACGCCTCTGCTCCGTCAAAAGCTCCTCTCTTCCTTCTTCAAAAATATCCTGTCCGGATGGCATAGCGGTGTCTGCAACAAGATACCATTTTTTATCCTGTGGTAATGCCGGTAAAGTGATTGTTAAATCATATATATCTGTGTTTGTGGCAATGTAAAAATCATTATCCTGAACTCCCGCACCCGAAAGCTTGAATGCGAGGAATCTTTTCTGCTTAGTCCAGTCAGGATTTTTTGCATTCATGTCGTACCAGGAAATTTCCGGAATTGAACCCTTTTCGTAACAGTCAGAGAAGAAACATGTGCGTGTAAAAATCTTATGATTTTTTCTAAGGCTGATTAAAAGTGAAGTAAAGCGGACAAGACCTTCGTTTTCTTCTGCAAGCTTCCAGTCCATCCAGCTTAATTCGTTGTCCTGGCAGTAGGCGTTGTTGTTTCCGTTCTGAGTACGCCTCATTTCGTCTCCACCTAAAAGAAGAGGAACTCCCTGGGAAACAAAAAGGTAAACAAGGAAATTCTTTATTTTTCTGAGTCTGAGCGCCTGAATCTTTGGATTAGAACAGTCGCCTTCGTAACCGTGATTATAGCTTAAGTTATCGTCGCTTCCGTCTCGGTTTTCTTCGCCGTTTTCTTCGTTGTGTTTATAGTTGTAAGTTACAAGATCGTTTAAGGTAAAGCCGTCGTGGGCCGTAATAAAGTTTATTGAAGCAGACGGTTTTCTTCCGCTGTGATTATAGCAGTCAGAGCTTCCGGCAATTCTTGTTGCAGCAGCTGTGGCAGTATTTTCATCCCCGCGGATAAATCTCCTCATATCGTCACGGAAACGGCCGTTCCATTCAGACCATCGGTTTTTATCTCCGGCAGGAAATCCTCCAAGCTGATAAAGCCCCGCACAATCCCAGGGTTCTGCAATTATTTTTGTTTTAGAAAGAACAGGGTCAGAGTTTATCATTGCAGTTACGGAAGGCATGTCGTATGGAACAGGAGCACCATTAGATGCGCGTGTTAATATGGAAGCTAAGTCAAAACGGAAGCCGTCTACATGCATTTCCAAAACCCAGTAACGAAGGCTGTCTATTATGAGACTCTGCACAACAGGATGATTACAGTTTACGCTATTTCCGCATCCGCTGTAATTCATGTAATACTGCAATTCTCCCTGTGGAAGATGATAGTACACATCGTTCTGAATACCGCGGAAACCGAAAGTGTATCCGTGTTCGTTTCCTTCTGCCGTGTGATTATAAACAACATCCAGAATCACTTCGATGCCGGCTTTATGAAGCTCTTTCACCATTGTTTTAAATTCGCGGACAGAAGCGCCCGGAGTTTTATCGTAAGCATAAGTTGTTTTTGGGGCAAAAAATCCGATTGTTGAATATCCCCAGTAGTTTACAAGCCTTTCGCCGGTACGCGGATTTATATTTCCGTTTTCGTTTTCGTCAAATTCAAAAACAGGTAAAAGTTCAACGGCAGTAATTCCAAGCTTTTTAAGATAATCAATCTTTTTTGTAAAACCTCTGTAAGTTCCCTGTGAGCCGTCGTTTATACCGGAACTTGGAGAAGCGGTAAATCCCTTAAGATGAGTTTCGTAGATGACAGATTTTTCAAGCGGAATATTTAATGGCTTATCGCCTTCCCAGTCAAAATCATCATTTACGACAACACATTTTGGAAAATCAGATAAGTCTAAAACTTCTCCGCCCTCGTTATCAATAAATCCTTTTTTATGGAGATTATTATAGGAAAGAAAAACAGAACCTTTTGAAAAAGCCTTTGCATAAGGATCAAAAATATATTTGTGTTTATTGAATCTTAATCCCTTTGTTGGATCATAAGGTCCGTCAATTTTATAAAGATATAAGGTTCCTTCTCCGGCACCCTTGATTTCCATGTGCCAGACGTCCCCGGTTTTATTAGAGTCAGGATTAAAATCAAAAGATGTAAAAGGCCTTTCTGCCCTCTCTGAATCAAACAGATAAAGAGTTATGCTTTTTGCATCGCGTGAATATATAGAAAAATTTACTCCGCCAGAAGTAAGAGAAGCTCCCAAAGGAAAAGGTACGCCATTTGTAACACTAAAATCCATCATTTTTCTGCCCGACTAAAACCTTATTTAAACCCTAGAAAATACTACTGAAACAACCTTCTGCATTCAAGATAGAATCTCTTTTCGTCCGCTTCGCCCATAGAAAAACTCTTTCTTGGAAGAGGTCCGCGGCTGTTTATTGTTTCAAAGAAGCTGTCTTTTGCAATCGGTGGAAGAAGAACGCCTGTAGCATTTTCCTTAGAACCAAGCTTTAATACTTCGTCGCTTCCATGGATATAATCAATTTCGCTTCCGGCTTTATCTTTAAGGAATTCATCGATTACCGGCTGAAGTCTTGCAACCGCCAGTTCCTTAATATCAGTTTTTAAAAGCACGTATTTCTGATTTCCGCCTTCCATAAAAGAAAAACCAAAATCAGCCCATGATTTTTTTACACATGCTTCAAGTTCATCCTTAGAAGAAACTTCCTGTACCGTTCCGCCAAGTTTTTCTCCAAGGAACTTAATCAAATCTCTTGCTCTTATATTAAAGATTACGCGGTGAATCGGCTCAAAAGTTAAACCTTCATCATAAATATTTACAATCTCTATTAAAGCATAGCGTACAGGACACTCTACCAGCTCCTTCTCGCCCGCCCCCTTCTCTACAAGCTCAGTTTTATATTCATCCCACACGGCCTTGGCTGTAGCTAGAGAATGGTTTCCATCCCCAACCGCAAACAAAAAGACAGATCCGTCGGCTGCCGTATTTTTTTCTGCAATCTTATTTACTGCACCGGCTACAGCCTTGATTTCGTCTTCAGATTCAACAGCCCAGCCCTTAATGCTTCCACCATTACACATGAGTGCACCCTGGTACAAAGGAGTTTTTCCCTTAACAAGATTTCCTGTTTCTTCTATTAAAAGGCGTTCTTTATCGTTTACCAGAAGCATGATGTGAGGAAGCTCGAGTGGTGCACCCTTTCTGATTTCTTTTCTTGGAGGAATGCGGTCTACGATTGTTGCTTCTGTAGCACGGATGTTTGCCTTGGAAAAAGGTTTCCATTCATAAGTTTCAAGATCTATCTGGGCAACAAGACCTTTGCGTGTTCTTCCAAAAGCAGTTGTTCGTTCAACATAGACAAAAGCTTTTTTAGGAGATGCAAAAACTCCGTCATTTATATAAGAAGACATAGTCTTTCTGATTTTTTCGATTCTTTCTTTTTTATCAGGCGAGTTTAAATAAACTTCGGGGAGAATAAGATTTAAAGTGGAAGGTCTTCCCTTTGTGCTTTCTTCTGCTTTTTTCCAATAGTCCTTATCCTGTGTATACTGATCGCAGGCAATAACTGACCACGACGAAATATCCATATCCTGTGGTAATAAAATTTCTGGTACTCTGATTCCAAATTCTTCAATGTTTTTCATATTTTGATTATACTAAAAAAATGGATGAAATAAAACCGTTTCTAAAACAAACCGGTGAACAAAGACAGGAGCAGCACCTCTCGCAAAAGCAGATTCAGGCAATCAATTTTCTTGCCATGTCTTCCAAAGACCTCCGCGATGTGATTTTAAATACTGTTCAGGAAAACCCGGCCTTAGAAATCGTAAAAGATCCTCTTAAAACCTCACTCCCGCAGAATAAAAATTCCACATTAGATTCGGATGACTATCAGAAGCTTTTAGAAAATGTGTCGGATTCTTCGGAAACGTTACAGCATCATCTTTTTGAGCAGTTAAAATTTTTAAATCTTACAAAGGATGAATTTACCCTCTGCAAAAAACTGATTTACAACCTCGATAAAGACGGCTTTTATAATTCCATGCTCGCGCCAAAAAGCTTTCTTGATCCTTCAAAGCCAAATCAGAACGAACATTTCCTGGAAAAATGCCTTTCTGCCGTTCAGCACTTAGACCCACCGGGAACCTGCTGTAAAGATGTTTTCGAAAGCCTTAAAATCCAGGCACAGATTAAAGGTGATGCCGACAATCTCACGCTTTTTATTTTGGACGGACACCTGGAGCTTCTAGAAGCTGATTCCACACAGGAGATTGTAAAAAATATAAATGATTATATCAGGCAGTATAAATCCAAGGCTTTTGCAGAAGAGCTTCCTATAGAAACAGGTGATGTAACCCCGGACTCTGTTGAAAACACCCTCCGCTACATAAGGACCTTAAACCCTCATCCGGCAGGAGATTTTGGATGGGATAATCAGAGCATTCAAGAAGAACAGGCAGATGTAGTTTTAAAAATAGAAAAAATGAACGGTGCAATTTTAGAAGATGATTTTTCGACCGGGAAAATTAAATACTCCGATAAAGAATACTTTCAGGTAAAATATGCTTCCGGCATTCTCCCCGAAGTCCGTCTTTACAGCGGAAGCTTTACAAATAAAAAGCTTTTAAACAAAGCACGCGATTTCCTCTGGGAATTACAGTTCCGCGAAAATTCTATTGTCCTCCAGGGATGTTCAATCGTAAAAAATCAGCTGCCATTTTTTTCCAAGGGCCCCGGAAACATTCAGCCTTTTACAAGAAGGCAGCTCGCAGGCCAGATAAACGTCCATCCTTCTACAGTTTCGCGCTTTTCGTCAAAGAAAAACAGTAAATACATTCAGACACAGTGGGGTACTTTCCCTGCAAACTATTTTTTCTCTTCGGGAATCACCTCCACAGGCGGTAAAAAAACTTCTGCAGAAAAAATAAAAACCATTATGGCATCCTACCTGGAAACTCCTGAAAACCAGAACACATCGGATTTAAAACTCACAAAGTACCTTAATCAAAAAGGCATAAACATTTCGCGCCGCACAGTTGCAAAATACCGCAGTCAGCTTGGAATCGGTAATTCATATAAAAGATAATCAACTTATACCCCTACGGGATTTTCTCTTTTACACAAATTGACTGATTTTATACACAAAATCCCCATTTTTAAAATAAGAACTTTCTTATTCCCCAAAGGTTTCCCTTTTAACTGTAAATTCGGTATATTTTTAACTATATATATTACTAAGGAGGATCAACGTGTCTGTTGTTACTTTAAATAATGTTCATAAAGTGTACCCTATGGGAAAAGAAAAAGTTGAAGCAGTAAAAGGTGTTTCATTCAGAATTGAAAAAGGAGAATTTGCTGCTATCTCGGGCCCTAGTGGTTCTGGTAAATCCACACTCCTTAATATGATTGGATTAATTGACCTTCCTTCATCTGGAACAATTGATATTGGTGGAATTAATGTTTATAAAGGTTTTAATCTTGAACGAGTAGAAATTGATAACAGCCGCTGGGCTTCTACTCCACAGAAAGGAAAAAAACGCCGCACTACAATTCCAAAAAGACTCGATAAAAAAATCACTGCCTTAAGAAGATCTCAGCTTGGATTTATCTTCCAGACATTCAACCTTATTCCGGTTTTAAATGTTTACGAAAATATCGAATTCCCTCTTCTTCTTAAATCAAATAATCCTGCATCACACAGCCCTGTAGATGATTTCACTGCAAAACAGAAAAAAGAATGGGTTGATTTCTTAATCGAAAAGGTTGGTCTTACAGAATGGAAAAATCACAAGGCAACTGAACTTTCTGGCGGACAGAGACAGCGTGTTGCAATTGCACGTGCCCTTGTTACAAAAGCACCTTTGATTCTTGCCGATGAACCTACTGCAAACCTCGACTCTAAAAACTCAGCACAGATTCTTTCTCTTATGAAGGATTTAAACCGCGACCCTGAACTTCAGACTACATTCCTGTTCTCTACACACGATTCAAGAATTGTTGATATGTGTAATCACGTTATCCACCTTCTTGACGGAAGTGTTACTCAGGATGAACACAAAGTAGGAAACGATACATATAAGATTTAACTACAAAGGAAGACTTAAGCTATGAAAGATATAATTAAACTGGCCTTCAGAAACCTTCGAGAACATAAGTCAAAAACAATAATCCTTTGTATGTTCCTTATCTTTGGAATTGCAATCGTTATTGCCGGAAATTCGTTTCTTGAAGCAATAAATAAAGGTCTCGAAAAAGATTTTAGGGCAAATTACACAGCCGATATCGTAGTTGCCCCGGTAAACCCAAAAAATGCCGTCATTGACATTTTTGGTGTAAATACAATGGATATTTCAAACGGAGTTCCAGCTCTTCCTGCTCTTCCCGATGCAGAAAAGGCAGAAGCTGTTCTTAAAAATCAGGAAGGACTTAAAAGCACAACAAAACTTATTTCTGCGCAGGTTCTTGTAATGGAATACAACGAAAATAACGAAGCAGATATGTCCAAGTTCATAGAAAAAGATGATGTCTCTTTAATGGATTATCCTGTTTCACTTTTATTTTCAGGCGGAGATAATTACTGGGACACACTTACAGAAGTTGTTTTTATAGAAGGAACTTATCCGGCTCCGAATTCAACAGAAATTCTTATTGATACTCGCGTTAAAAATGCTTACGAAAAGTTTTACGAACGTGATCTTCATGTAGGAGATAAAGTTTTCTTAGCCGGTACAGATTTTACAACTCTTAGGGAAGCAACCATCTGCGGTATATTTAAACCTGCAAATGAACACTCTGCTATGTTCCAGATTATTTACTGTAGTCCTGATTTAGCAAGAGCTTTTGCAAGATTAACTTATGCTTTAAGCATGGAAGATATTCCTGATTCAGTTGATCTTTCACTTTCATCACTCACAGAAGATGAATTGTTTGGCGGAGACGACACCCTCTTTGATGAAGATTTAAGCTCAGATATTCTCTCTTCTTCTAAAGTTGATTTTGATAACATTCTTGGAGACACATCTTTAAGAGATAAATTAAATCAGACAGACAGCGGAGCATGGAACTTCCTGATTGCACGTGCAGAAAAACCTTCAAAAACACCGGAACTTATAAAAGAATTACAGCAAGCTTATAAAGATGCCGGCCTTGAAGTTCAGGTTATGGACTGGGAACAGGCTGCATACTCTTATACAGGTTCTGTTGCAGGAATTGGTCTTATATTTAATATTCTGATTGCAGTTCTTGCGGTTGTTGTATTCATCATCATTATGAACACAATGGTTGTAAGTGTATTCGAAAGAACACGCGAAATTGGTACAATGCGCGCCATCGGTTCTACTAAAAACTTTGTACGCGGTTTATTCTTCTCCGAAGCATTAATCATTTCCGTTGTTTCAAGCGTTATTGGAATAATTGTTTCATTCATCGGAATGGGCATCTTCAATGCATTAAAAATAGAAGTTGAAAACAGCATTGCAAAGATGATTCTTGGCGGCGGTTTATTAAGCTTCAGCCCTACATTACCAATTATTTTAATCACAGTAATAATTGCCTTAATCGGAAGTATTTTAAGCGCTCTTTACCCTGTAAAATCTGCACTTAAGATTACACCGGCAAAAGCTTTAGCAAGCGGAGAATAACATGAAAACATTAAAACTTTCACTTAAAAATCTTACCCGTCAAAAAAGAAGAAGCGCTACTTTAGCCATTGCTATAGCCTTTGGATTTATGATTGTTACACTTTTCGATACCTTTGTTTCGGGAGTTGTTTCTAACTTTGAAAATCAGTTTACCCAATTGTTTGGTGGTACTGTTTTAATACAGGGATTGAAAAAACTTCCTCCAGAAGCAGGACAGAAAAATTCTTCTCTTATCAACGTTATGGAAGACAAAGGATACCTTCAGCAGATTGTAGATAAAAGTAAAATCAAATACAGTTACTTAAATCATTATTCTAATACCTCTGCAACAATGATTTTCGAAGGTAATACTTCCAATGCTGTAGTTTACGGACGTGATTTAACAGATAAAAACCTTATTGATGCTTTACAGATTATCGAAGGAAACAAAGATGAATTTACTCTTCCAAACAGTATCATACTCACAGATAAAACTGCAGAAGCACTCAACGTCCACATAAACGATACAATCATCTTTAAGACAACAACAATTTATGGTCAGAATACAGTTGAGGATTTTATAGTCCGCGGTATCTATAAAGGAAATTCTTTTTTAAGTACTTTGATGGCCTATACAAACATCGAAGATCTGAACAGAGTGATTGAACTTCCAGAAGGTGGCTATACTACATTTACAGTTTATCTTGAAAATAAAAATGATCAGTATAAACTTGCCCAATTTATTGAAGAAGAAATCAGAAAAGACGGAAACCCTGTAACAGAAAGAGCTCTTGCCGTAGAAACAAATCCTGCCAATATTGGAAAAGGAATCGAAAAACAGCTTACTCCGGAAGAAATCCAGTGGGATGGAATCAAATACGCTATAGAAACTATTTACGATGAACTTCCATTCCTTTCGTATGTGTTCTTCTATGTACACGCAATTACCCTCACTATCCTCTTAGTTATTCTTTTAATTGTTATGGTTGGTATTGCAAATACTTACAAAATGGTTTTGTATGAAAGAATCAAAGAAATCGGAACGATGAGGGCACTTGGAACAGAAAGAAAATATGTAAAACGCATCTTCAAAAACGAAGCTACCCTGCTCTGTCTGATTGGTGCTGTTGTTGGAATGCTTATGGCATTCTTCATTGGTTATTCTGTTTCACAAATCACGATTGAAAGTGAAATTCTTTCTTTCTTCCTCTACAAAAATCATTTTACTTTCAAGGTTTCTGTATTCTCAATCATTCTTCAGTATGCACTTTTAATCTTACTTACAAGACTTTCTGTACTAAGAGTTGCATCAAAGGCTTCAAAAATGAGTCCGGCCGAAGCACTTTCGACTGTAAAATAAAACTTACTTATAGGAGATTTACTTATGAAAAAATTAATTACTTTATTCACAGCACTTATTTTATGTACTGCGAGTGTTTTTGCTCAGGTAAGCAAAGATGATACTGATAAGGCATTTAAAATTCTTGAAGCTACAGATAAAAACCTTGCATATCATGGTGATTATTCTGCTACAATTTCTTTACTCATCGAAAAACCGGGTAAACCAAAGGAAAGTCTTAAATATAAGATTTTTGAACGCCCTGACGAAGAAAAAATGACAATCGTACAGCTTGCACCGGAAGCAGATAAAGGAAACGGATATCTTCGCGAAGGTGATAACCTCTGGTCCTATGATCCAATCAGCCGTAAAATGACTCACACAACTTTAAAAGAAGCTCTTGGTGATTCAGACGTAAAGATTGATGACGTTAATCAAAGCGAAACTCACTGGCGCGACAACTACAAGGTAACAGAGTTCAAAACAGGAAAGCTCGGACAGTATGATGTTTATATCATCTCTCTTCAGGCTACAACAAATGCTCCTTCTTACGAAAAGACAACATTCTACATCACAACTAAAGATCCACGTATGTTAAAAGAAGAAGATTTTTCTGGCTCAGGAAGACTCATGCGTACGATCCTTATTCCAAAATACTCAAAGGTTCCTGCTGGTTGGGTTGCCGTACAGCTTATTATCCGCGACGAATTGAACAAGGGCGAACAGACAACTCAGGTTGTTTCTGACCTTACATTCGACAAGCTTCCTAATAAAGTATTTACAAAAGCATATCTCGACAGCATCAACTAGGAGAACGTATGAAAAAGACTGCTTTAATTTTTTTAGCTTTAGCATTTTTCACAACAGCCGCATTTGCAGATGATGATGACCTCTTCTTTGGTGACGGCGTTGACTACCAGGATGATGTTTCTGCTAAAAGCGACCTTGCAAGAGGAATTTTATTCGAAGACGGTTCTGTAAGAGTCGGCGGTTCGCTTAAAGCTGAACTTGAAACTTCTACAATCATCTACGACAAATCGGGAAAAGGCTTTTCTGATTATCTTGATGAATCAAAACTCACTCCACGCCTTGGTGCAACACTCTTTTTTGACGCCCGCCCAAGCCAGACACTCAGAATTTATACAAAGTTTGGTTTTGACTATCCGTTCAAATCTAATGCGATGAGTAAACTTACTTCTCCGGCAACCGTAGAAACAACAATCGCAGATTACTTCAGCGTAAAAGAGCTCTTTACTGATTTTTCAATCAACGACGTAGCATTCTTCAGATTCGGTATTCACACTGTAAAATGGGGAACAGGATATTTTTACAGCCCTGTTTCTGACTTAATCAATACTTCATCAATCGACCCGGAAAACGCAAACGAAGACGTAAACGGATGCTTAAACTTAAGGGCACAGATTCTCTTCCCTGGTACACAGAATGTTTTATGGCTTTATGTGGTACCGGATTCTGAATCAGTGAGCAGCATGGAATTTTCAACTGCCTTAAAATACACATCCCTTGCGGCAAAATATGAATTTGTAATCAACACATGGGAATTTGGTGTTGGTGGAATTTACAAACTCAATCATGCTCCAAAAATGATGTTTACAACAAGCGGAAACATCGGAAACGTTAATGTCTTCTCTGAACTTCTTTATGCATACGGAAGCGACCGTGAATGGGCTGAAAATAACAACTGGGGCGATAAATCAAACATCTTTAAGTTTACAGTTGGTGGTTCTTACTACTGGAAAAATCCTGAAATTGCTTTGATGGCTCAGTACTACTACGACGGAAACAAGTTTGACGTAAATAACCCAGCTGACTTATATTATTTTGCTGATTACGTAACTCAGGGACACAACGTTGCTTTCACCCTCTCGTTCGGAAAACTTTTTGGCTCACATGATTTTACTTTGAACTTACTTGGTCTTGCTAACATTGGAAGAGAAGAGCTCCCTCCAGCATTCCTTTCTATACTTTCTGCAAATGGCGTAGATACAGACATGCTTAATTCATATCTTAAATCTATAACTCTCGGTGGAATTTTATACTATTCACCAATTGATGAAATAAGTATTGGAGTTGGACCTTATCTTACATATAACACAGGATTTAAAGATCCAAGCGTTGCCTTAAAATTCTATTTTAGTTTGGGCGGCGGAAAATTCTAATCTCTTCCTTAGGGAAAATATAGAACCGGTCCTTATGCGCTAAGTATACGGGCCGGTTTTTTTATGCTATAATCATTTTATCATGGCAAAAAAGAAATCAAAACCCGACTTTTCAAAACCAAAAGAATCTCAGACAGAAAAAACTACCGTTAAAGAAGAAATGCCGGATTTTATAGATGATTCAACTCCTACTGGTGAAACAGCGGCTCCGGAAGATATGGAATACGAAGGTCTTCCTGTTGTTGTAATTGCAGGCCGTCCGAATGTAGGAAAATCAACTTTATTCAACCGCTTTTTACACAAAAGAATTGCCATTACAAATGACCAGCCTGGTGTAACCCGTGACCCGGTAGAAGCAACAGCATTTTTTAATGATAAACCGGTACACCTTGTAGACACAGGCGGATATAAACTCACACGCGACATCGGAACAAAAGAAGCAGAGCTTGATGATTACGTTGTTGAACGCTCGCTCGAAATGATAGAAAAAGCTGATGTTGTAATCCTCTTACTCGAAGCGGGAGTCATAACAGGCGAAGACGAAGAATTCATCTTAAAGATGCGTCCATACTGGAACAAACTGATTGCCGCAGTAAACAAAACAGAGGGCGGAAAAAACGAAGCAGAAGCCTGGAACTACGCAAAGTACGGATTCGATAACCTCATTTTAATCTCTGCAGAACATGGAGACAGAATCGGCGAACTTACAGATTTAGTTGAATCAAAATGCGATTTTTCTAAGGTAAAAGTTTTATCTGCGGATCGCCCGATTAAAATTGCGATTCTTGGAAAACCAAATACCGGAAAATCAACTCTTTCGAATAAACTCACTCACACAGAAAACTCAATTGTCTGCGATTATGCCGGAACAACCCGCGATGTAGTCGAAGGTGAATTCTCTTACGGTGGAAGACAGTTTAAAGTTCTTGATACAGCTGGAATCAGGCGAAAGGCAAAGGTTCACGATGATGTTGAATATTATTCTGTAAACCGCGCCATCAAAACTCTGGACGAATGCGACATTGTATTTTTGATGATAGACGCAGTCGAAGGTCTTGCCGAGCAGGATAAAAAAATCTGTTCGCTTGCTTTCGAAAAAGGTCGCGGAATCATCTTTGTTTTGAATAAATGGGACTTAAAGGAAGAACAGGGAAACAAGGCCGTAAAAGCAGCGCGCGAATGGATGAACATCATGTTCGGCCAGATGGACTTTGCACCGATTCTCCCTCTTTCTGCCTTAGAAGGAAAAGGTATAAAAGATTTACTCAATACGGCCATCAGCCTTTATGAACAGCTTACAAGAAAGATTGGAACTTCTTCGCTCAACGCAGCTCTTCAGGACTGGCTCGACCGTTATCCGCCTCCTGCAAGTAAGACAGCACATTTTAAAATCCGCTATATGACTCAGGCAAGCACAAACCCTGTTCAGTTCATCATTTTTGCAACAAAACCGGAAGTTGTTCCAGAGCCTTACATCACCTATCTTAAAAACAGAATCAGGGAAGATTTGGGCTTTGATCAGATTCCGGTTCAGCTTGAACTTAAAGGCAGCCGCCAGAAATGGGAGAATAGAGAAAGATAATATGATTGAGTTGAAACAATAGTTTCGACAGCTCAACCACCATTACACAAGGAGTTAGGGTGTACACGATTGGTCAGATAGAAGAATTAACAGGTGTAAAAGCTCACGTTTTGCGATACTGGGAAGAAGTTGTTCCGGGTTTTACTACGCAGAAAGATTTGAGTGGCCGTCGTGTTTATTCCCAGAAAGAAGTTGAATTAATCTTCCGCTTAAAATATCTGATAAACGAAAAAAAATTCACAGCCGAAGGTGCAGGTCAGCAGATTTTAGAAGAAGCCAAAAGCGTTCAGAAAAATGCTGAGATAATCAGGGAACTCCAACTTGCACGCCAGGAACTTTCAGAATTATTTTTTGAGATAAAAAATCAGGACAAACAGGAAAAATAATGAGCGAAAATAAATTCTATTCAAAGTTTGTCGAAAAGCCTCAGAAGAAACGCACTGGAAAAAAATCTCCAGCTCCGGAAACTGCTCGTGCATCCGGAAAAACAACTTCTACACAAGAAAAAAAATCTGCCGGAAAGAACAATTCTTCCGCTGCCCCGAAAACCGCGCGTTCATCTGCAAAAACTCATGACGCCCAGAAACAATCATCCACCGGTAAAAACTCTTCTTCCGCATCGTACAAAAAACTTTCTTCCCTTTTTAATACTCAAGGCCTTCCAAAAGAAAGCCTTGGCATCCTCGAAAACTTTGACCAGATAATCCAGAGTGTTCGCCCGCTCAATTCAAAACAGCTTCAAAAACTCCCGGAGGATATACGCTCACTTTCTCATCAGCTTACGGATACAAGGAATGAACGCCGCCTTGGCTACATGAACGAAAATATCCAGCTTACAGCCTACGTCCGCTATTACACATGGTGGAACCTCGTTCGCCTAACAAGACTCTTTTCCAACCTGCCGGAAAAAAGCTTTCCGAAAAACGACGAAATCTGTCTGGACTTAGGCTCGGGCCCTTTAACTGTGATAATCTCTCTCTGGCTTTCGCGCCCGGAATTAAGAAAATTAAAACTCACCTGGTACTGTCTGGACGTTTCTTCCAATTCGATGGCACTTGGAGAAGATTTATACCTTAGTATTGCGGCAAAGACTGGTGAAGAACCGTGGAAAATCATCCGTGTAAAAGGTTCGTTCGGAACAGCCCTAAAACAGAAGGCTTCTTTTATAACCTGTGCAAATATGATTAACGAAATGGATCAGGGAGCAAAGATGCCGCCGGAATATCAGACCAAAAAATATTTTGACCAGTTCAATGTTTATTCTACAAAGGATGCACGTTTCCTCCTTGTAGAACCGGGTGTTCCAAAAGCAGCAAGAACTCTGTCCCTCCTCCGGGAGCGTTTTATTAAATCGCAGAAAGAAACTGCTGCTCCATGTCCTCATCTTTTTGAATGTCCAATGAATGGTTTTAAAGCCTACACCGGAAGCAAAAACAAATGGTGTAATTTCGCCTTTAATACAGAAGATGCTCCTCAAAAGCTTTTAAAACTTTCTGAACTTGCAAAGCTTCCAAAAGAGAGGGCAACACTTTCGTTCATCTCGGCTTATCCGGAAGAAGCTAATCACAAAGAAAACGAAAATCTTTTATGCAGAATCACTTCGGACCCGTTCCGCCTGCCATCTTATAAAACAGGTTTTTATGCATGTTCAAAACTTGGCCTTGTTCTTTTGAGCTTTAAGCCCGAAGAAGCAGAAAACCTAAAATCGGGCGACTTACTCGAAGTTAAAATAAAAACACCGGACCTCCTCAAAACTGACGAAAAATCCGGTGCTAAAATTATTCAGTTATAGACTGATTATTTATTTGTAGCATATCCTACAGCCGCAAGAATGATTCCTGCAACAACAAGATAGAAGCCAAAGAGTGCATTCTTGAGCAATGCTTCACCAATAAACTTATAAACACCATTACTTGTAAATCCAACGATTAATACAACAACACCAGCGATAGTTGCAATCACTGCAAGTAATTTAATGATTCCAAGACTCTTTACGCTGATTAAAGAAAAAATAACTCCGGCAAGAGCACCAAAGAAAATCAGGATTGCTCCAATAGAAACAAATCCCGAACTGTTAAAATCGATAAAACTGAAACCGTTACGTGTAGATCCAAGTAAACCCTTGAACATCGGACAACAGAATCCGATTACAGTTGCAAGCATTCCGATTAAGTAAAGTTTTAAAAGATTTTTATTGTTTGCCATTTGTCAAAATACCTCGTAATTAAAGATAATCAGATTATATCATAATCCTAAACTCTCTTTAACCCCTTTTATTCAAAAATCTCTTTTTTATGAAGATTTCCAAGCGAGTGAATTTCTTCTTTAAGATTTCCGCCACGTTTATGTTCATTTAAATCAATCATAAAGCGATTCATCGAAAAATGCTGAAAGACAAAAACCTTGTTCCAGGCCCCGTCATCTCCATATTCCTCCCTGAGTCTATTTTTATAGGGAACAAAAAATCCGCCCTTTTTTAATTCAGAATATCCCACAAGCCAGAGTTCCACCCCGGAAGAGATTTGTTTTTCAGAAGATTTATTTTCGCCGGAAGTTTTTTCCACCCCGGAAGAAGTTTTATTCAATTCCTTATGAAGCCATGCCGTTTTTTCTGCCATCCAGAGCTCGCTTTCAAAAATCAATTTTTCAACCTTTTCTCCACCTTCCTTCATCATCATTAAAAGCTGATTAGTTTTTGCGCTGTGAACGGGCGTTTTATTTAAGATAATTACGTTTTTTCTAAAATCAACCCCAAGCTCACTGTTCTTTTTAAAAAATCCTTCTGCAAGCTTTCCAGCCTGCCCGCAAAGATATTTCTGATTTTTAGAAAGCTGTTCATCTTTTCCTGGATTATCGCCAATCACAATCATCCTGATTTCATCATCTTTTGTGATTTTATCAAGATCGGTGTTATAAACAATTGGAGTTTCAATGCTATAGTCCGGAGTTTTTGTTTTTATAGCCGCATTTTTCTGGAATTCCGAAAGTTTTATCTTATTTTGAGTACAATAATCAGTCCATTCGGCCACTTTTTCTTTAAAATCTGTCCTGAATTTGCAGATAATCTTCCAGCTTTGAGCGTTCACAAAAACCCCTTAAAAATTCGTAAAAAAACTATACTTTTTGATTTTTTATGTTATCATTATTATACATGATTTTTAAAAATTATTTAAAACTTTCTATAAATAAGTCTTAAATATCTGGAGGCAATATGAAGAAGTTATTATCTTTTATGGCAGCTGCTGCCCTCTTTATGAATGTTTTTGGTCTGGATCTTTTTACATATGTACCTGTTACAGGAAATATAAGAAGCTATACACAGACTGATTTTACAATTACAACAAAATTCGGTAATTACTTTAGAACAGTAAGCAATAAAACTGTACGCAATGTTAATGCAGCCGGAAAAATCACAGAAGTTTCTGAACTTTCTCCAAAAGATACTCTATTAACAAAAACTTCATATAAATATGATGCATCCGGTAACCTGATTGAACAGAACTGCTACAACGAAAAAAATGCCCTCATCTGGAAAGCCGTAACAACTTATAAGGGAAACAAAAAAGTTGATTTCTCTGAATACGGAAAAGACGGCACATTAAAAAGCAAAATCATCTATACATATTCTGATGACGGAAAACTTACAGAAGAAACCGGTTATGATTCAGAAGGTGCTCTAATATGGAAGACCGTAAACAAATATGATGATGCAGGACGTATTTCTGTTGTTTCGGCATACTGCGCAGACGGTACACTCGATAAATCAGAAACATACGCTTATGCAAAAAATGGAAAAATCGATTCCATCACAGTTTACGACAGCCTTACAAAGCTCACAGAATTGAATGTATTCAAGTTCGATAAAGACGGAGTTTTAAATCAGATTACAACTTATGATGACAATAAAGAAATCATAAAACGCGTTCTTATTAAATATGATGCAACCGGAAATATCGGAAAGATTTCTGAATACAATATTGCACAGAAATTCGGAACAACAGTAAACGAATTAGTCTCTGTAACAGAATACGTTTACCAGTAATCCGAAAAATATTATAATAAACAATTATGAAGACAATCGGAATTAAACTTGCGGACGGTACTTTTTTTCCTGTGATGGAAGAAGGTTCCGCTCAGACAAAGAAATTACAGTTAACTACAGCTCACAATAACCAGACAAGGGTAATGGTAGATTTATATCGTTCCGCTACCGGCTCAATGGATGATGCAGAATATATAGATACCCTCCAGATTGAAAATCTAAATAAGCATCCAAATGGCGAAGTTGACCTTTCTTTCCAGATTGCGCTTGATGAAAATAATGAATTAACAGCAAACATAATTGATCCAGAAACCGGAGCCGAAAGCGATTCCGAGATTTCTTTAATAAACAGAACTGCAGAAGAACGCCTTACAACCGACGATTACACTCTTTCCGAAGCAAAACTCGCCACTGTAGACGATTTCCAGGATCCATCCATGATAGCAGCTGATGATAATGCATTCACAGCGCCAGCAGATGAATCTCTTGTCCTGGCTGATATTCCTGCTGCCCCGGTTGCAGATGATATTCCTGCAGCTGATGACTCTATGATACTCGAAGATATTCCTTCTGAGCCCGCCGCTGATGATTCATTAGGCCTTGCAGACTTAGGCGACATAGACATTCCGACAGACTCCGGCACAACAGACGAAACAATCGCAGACGACAATTTATTCGAGGCGCCTGCAGAACCGGCTGCAGATGATGCAATGAATCTTGCAGATATACCGGCAGAGCCTCCTGCTGACGATTCTCTCGGACTCGCTGACATGCCTGCCGTAGATGATTTTGCAGCCTCAGATACAATTTCTGACGACAATGCATTCGCTACTCCAACAGACACAGCCACAGACGACTTTGCCGCAGCCGACGACATTTCTTCTTCCGAAGAAGTTTCGGACCTTGCAGATCTTGGCGACATAGACATTCCGACCGACACAAGTGACTCAGGCGACGCTACAGAAACAATCGCCGATGAAAATATATTCGATACCCCTGCAGACGACTCATTTGCAGCCGCAGATGATTCTTTAGGCCTTGCAGATAACAGCGCCCTCGCAGACATTCCTTCAATGGACAACTTTGCAGCTGCAGACAGCACACCTGCCGAAGATTCTTTTGAAGCCCCTGCAGATACAGTTTCTGACGACAGTGTATTTGCTGCCCCTGCAGACGACTTTGCAGCTTCAGAAAACATTGCTCCTGCAGACGATATCCCTGCAGCCGAAGAAAACATTTTTGATGCCCCGGCCGACGACTCATTTGCCGCTGCCAACGATTCCCTCGGTATTGCAGACACCCCTGCTGCCGACGACTTTGCAGCCGCAGAAAGCATTCCTGCTGCAGACGATATATTTGATGCTCCGGCAGACCCAATCGCAGACGATGCTTCTTCCGAACCGGTTGCAGCTGGAAACGCGCTCAGTTTTACAGGGCTTTACGACAAAGAAACCGAAATGGGCGAATCTGCATCACACGAAGATTCAGAAACAAAGAAGAAAATCAAAATACCTATGTTTGTATGCATAGGCTGTGCCGCAGTCTGTATTCTTGTTACAATTCTGCTTTTGATTTTCCTTCCTACAAAATACGAACTTAAGAGCAATGTAACCGTAACAGAAACATCAGCCGGTTCAGAAGCAATTGCCGCAAAAGAAAACGAAATCATCGTAATCACAGACGGCGATAAGGTAACTCCTGTAAACAATACAGTAAATCGCAAAGGTGTTTCATATAAAATCAAATGGGGAGATACTCTCTGGGATATTGCAGATACTTACTATAAAAATCCATGGAAATATAAAAAAATAGCAAGCTATAACGGAATCAGAAATCCTGATCACATTATTTCCGGAACAGTAATCACCATCCCGGCTGAATAATACTTTATGACATTACATTTTAACTCACATAAAAACCGACTCTTTATCATCATTCTGCTTGTTTTTTTCTGCACAGGCTGTCCTTCTTACGAAAACACACCGAATCCCCAGGCAGAATTTGGTGCAGATTCTGATTATTTTATGGGCCTTCGCTTTCTTCAGGAGGGAAAAGAAAAACAGGCACGTTTAAAATTTACAAACTGTCTTAAAAAAGGAACTTATTACTGCGCAAAACGAAGCGGCGAAGAACTTTTAAAATCAGGAACAATGGCCGAAAAAGATAAAGCCTGCAACCTGCTTCTTTCAAGATTTAATGATGAAGAAACAATCCTCGAAGTCTGCCGATATTATTCAACCTGCTACAAATATACCCAGGTTATAGATTTAACAACAAACATCGACTATCAGAAAGCTGATAATGAACTCTGCCGTCTGCGTCTTCTTTCACTTAAAGCACAGAATTCAGCGCACTACATGCAGGATGTTTTTAACTGGTTCATCTTCCGCCCGATTTCTACCGAACACCTTCAGTTTTTTACAGACGATTTTAAACTTCCCGAAGATATCAAAGAATATACAATCAAACAGTTTTTAATCGCCTTTCGTATGGATGTTTACGGTCAGAATTATTCCTTAGCCTGCGAAAAAGCAAAGACTGTTTTTGATTTATTCGAAAAAGAAAATGTTGAACCTTATGAACAGATTGTTTCTGATATTGGAAAATCATTTCTTTACGGAAGCAGCAAGAACATCAACAATGCGGCTAATTTTATAAAATATGCAAAAACTTATAAGGGAAAGCCTGCCGAATTTTATTTCTGGTTTTACTCGGGACGTTTTTACGACAAGGAGCAGAAAAGTTATTTTTCACAGGCAATCAGTTCTTATGAATCGGCAATAGAATGTACTAATCAGCCTAAGCAGAAGGATAATGCTCTCTGGTATCTTTTACAGGCAAGAATCAATCAGTCTTATTCTTCTACGATTAAAGAACTCAAAAAATATGCAGAAAAATGGAACGACCCGACTTATTTTGATGATCTTTTTGAATCCCTCATCCCATCGATTCTGGCAAGCGGAGATTTTGACTGCTTTAAAAACCTTTACTATCAGATTAAGGATTACGCTTCTAAAGAAACTGTTTCAAAAATCTCTTATATTTATGCACGCCTCATCCAGGAAAATTTTATCAGTGTAAAAGACAAATCAGAAATTGAACAGGCATTTATAACTTCGCTGAACAACGCCGTAAATCCATATTATAAAATTCTTTCTGCATACCGCTTAAAATATAATGATGAGCAGATGAAGGAAGTTCTTTTGAAATTCCCTGGAAGCGAACCACCACAAGTTAATCAGGATGCCGAAACTCTTTTAAGAGGATATATTGCTTTTGGTTTCCCTGATTATGTTTATCCTGAATGGAAAAAGCTTTATAAAACAGGAATCTCGCCCGAAACTTCAATGGAAATATCTGCATTTTTAAAATCAATCGGAAAAACTGATTCTCAGTATCTTCCTTTAAGCCTTCGTGTTGCAGCCTACACTGTTGATTATTGTACCAAGCCGCTTTCAATCGATAACCTTAAGCTTCTGTATCCGGAAAATTTTGAAAACCTCGTAGAAAAAATGTCCAAAAAATATGATATAGAAAGTTCTATCATTTATGCTCTTATAAGAACCGAAAGTTATTTTGATCCAATGGCCGAAAGTGTTGCAGGAGCAATGGGATTAACTCAGCTTATGCAGATGACAGCCCAGGATATAGCCGCAAAGTTTAAAAAGACTGATTTTATCATCACAGACCCGGAAACTAACATCGAATTTGGAACATATTATCTTACCCAGCTGATTTCACGCTGCAACGATTCAACTATTTTAGCATTTTTCTCTTACAATTCGGGAATCACACGTGTTCGAAAATGGCAGCAGAGTACAAATGTAAGCACATCACGGCCGGGAAACGTTCCACAGGATTTATTCCTGGAATCAATTCCTTACAGCGAAACCCGCGGATACGGACGAAAGCTTGTTTCGGGCTCACTTTACTACGAATGGATTTATAACTATCAGAACATCGAAAGAAAACCACGCTCTTTTGCACAGATAATCGAAACATTTTTACATTAATTAGAACTTATTATTCACAAAAGAAAATATTTATATTATCTTTATAATATCAGATGGAGGAAAACATGGCAGATGCAAAAATAGAAGCTACCGTAAAAGAAGCCCTCGAAATGTTCAGACCACAGTTACAGGCTGATGGTGGAGATATGGAATACGTTGGAATTGATGACGAAATGAAGGTTCATTTAAATCTTACAGGCGCATGCGGAAGCTGTCCAATGGCATTGATGACACTTAAAATGGGTATTGAACGATATTTAAAAGATGCCTGCCCGGAAATAAAAGAAGTTGTTCAGGATAACGCTGTTAATTACGGCGAAGGATTTGACTTTTAATGAAAATCGAAAAGAATAAGGTTGTTTCAATCCATTACACACTCACTGATGATGATGGAAATAAAATTGATTCATCTGTAGGCTCAGAACCATTAACATATTATCACGGAAACGGTTTTCTGATTCCGGGTCTCGAAAACGAGCTTGAAGGAAAATCAGCTGGTGATAAATTTACTGCTGTAATACAACCTGCAGACGGATATGGCGTTTATGACAGTCGCCTTGTTTCGAGCATCCCCAGGGAACGTTTCGAAATTGATGGGGAGATTACGGTGGGGATGCAGTTTCAGGTTCAGACACCGGGTGGCGTTGCAATTGTACGTGTAATCGAAGTCGGCGATAAAGAAATTAAAATAGATGGAAATCACGAACTTGCCGGAAAGGTTTTACATTTTGATGTAGAAGTTACCGATGTACACGAACCTTCCGAAGAAGAAAAAATGCAGTATGAATCAATCTGTTCAAGCGGCTGCGGAGGTGGCTGTGGTGGTTGCGGCGGAAACTGTGGAGGAGACTGCGGCAGCGATTGTGGTGGTGACTGCGAAGGTAACTGCGGTCAGGGCGATTGCAACTGCCCTAATTAATAATCAGAAAATTAATTCTTATACTCTTCGAGCGCTTTCTTCAGGTCGCGTAAATTGTCCTGAATGGAAGCGTTTTTTAATTCTACAGTCAAATCGGCAATATTTTCATACTGAAGGGAGCGTTCAGAATAAAATTTTATAAGATATTCAACGACCTGCTCTTCGGTTTCAAATTCAGTTTCATCAACATAAGCGGGAAGATTCGATAAAAGACTTCCTGTTTTTTTTGCCCCGTCAACAATGCGTTCAACTGTAACAGAAGGATCAACTTTTATAAAAACTAAAGTTCCCTCCCCCTGAAGTTTAGTCAAAGCAGGAGAATTATCGCAGATTCCGCCCCCGGTAGAGATGACAGCTGCTTTTCCACTTGCGAGTTCACAGATTTTCTGACACGCATTTTCTTCTGCCATCATAAATCCTGAAACACCCTTTTCTTTATATATTTCGCGGGGAGATTTTCCGTACATCTTCTGGATTACGCTGTCAACATCAACAAAAGGACATTCATAATCCTTGGAAAGCAAAGCCCCCAAAGTTGATTTTCCGCTTCCCTTGCATCCCATCAAAATAATAATCTTAGTCATAACACATCTCCCTTAAAGCGCAATTGTAAAAGTCGAATCTTTGCTTTATAATTTAATTATGTTTTTACAAGTTATATTACCAATTATTCTTTGTTTTGTCCCAGTTATCATTGCGGCTTTGATTATTTACCGCTTCGAAATAAAAGTACTTCACATATTAACAGCAATAATCATCGGTCTTGTTGCCATTTTACCGATTTCGCTTATACAGTATTTTATTAACACCCAGCGAATCTTCCACAACATAATGACAACTCCAATCCTTTACTACCTTGTGAGCTCCCTCATCGTATACGGGTTTATAGAAGAAACTTTCAAATCAGGATTTGCAGCATTAGTTCCACATAAAAATTACAGTATACTTCAGCAAACCCTTCTTATAGGACTCATGGGATTATCGCTTGCCGGCTTTGAAAACGTTGTTTACTTTATGGATTTATTCCAGAAAGCTTCTAACAAAGGTGCCCAGCTCATCTACACACAGATTTTCGCAAGATTCTTTACTGCCGATATAATCCATTTTACATGTACAGCCATCTGTGGAATGTTCATCATCTCTCTCCGCGACAAAAATCTCCGCACCCGCTGGGGCTTCTTCCTCACAGCCTTCCTCCTCCACGGCGCCTACGATTTCTTTGCCTGCTTCCAGAACAACCTCAAATGGTTCCAGATCCCCGTTATCCTCCTTGCCATCGTCGAAACCCGCATCAAATACAAGACCCTGACAACCCCGGATGAAGAAAAGTAAAAGGATTTTAACCTTTACTTCTTCTATTGTATGATAACATAATCTGCGCCGCCTTCTGGGGAATAAAAATATAATTTCTCTGATAATTATTTTCTACAAAATAATCTTTTAACCTACACTCTTTCTACTTTATGTTAAAATAATCTGCTCCGTCCTCCCCTCTAAAAAAAATATATCTTCAATCCTCTATTAAAAAACACAAAAAAATTCCCATTTTGCCCATTTTTTTTCTTGACAATTCTAAGATAACTCCATATAATACCAAAAATACGACGCGGGGTAGAGCAGTTGGCAGCTCGTCGGGCTCATAACCCGGAGGCCGCAGGTTCGAGTCCTGCCCCCGCTAACATGCGTTTTCTGTTCGAACAGGAAACGCTTTTTTTATTTTAAACAACCATTCGGGCAGGACTCGAAGCGGAGTGAACGACACCAAAATTGCGAGCAGTGGCGCAGTAATTTTGGTGGAACAGCGACAGGACGTCGCTGTTAGTGAACGAAGCCGGGGGTGGAAGTTGGAGCCAAGGATGGCGGAAACTGAAACCCCCGAGTCCTGCCCCCGCTATCTAAAAAGACTTTCTTTGTTTTAAACTCGAAATACAAGAATAACCTGAGAAAGATGCGCAGGACTCGAAGCGGAGTGAGTGGTCCTAAAAAAGGCGAGCAGTGGCGCAGCGTTTTTTAGGAATCGACGACAGGACGTCTGCGACTGTAACGGCGAGTCCTGCCCCCGCTATACTGCAAAGACTTTCTGAGAAATCGGAAAGTCTTTTTTTATGTCTTAAATCCTTCTATAATAAAATAGTTTATTCACAAAATCAGTGATATAATAGTATATAATGGATTCTAAGAAGTCTTTATCCGAACGCGACATCATCACAAAATATATTCTCCCTGCAATTGAGCAATCCGGCTGGAATAAGCAGTCTCAGATTCGCGAAGAAGTGACTTTTACTGCAGGACGTATTTTTGTAAAAGGAAAAAAGACAAAGCGTGGCGAGAAAAAACGCGCTGATATAATCATATATTACAAACCGAATATTCCAGTTGCAGTTGTAGAAGCAAAAGACAACACTCACACAGTTGGAGCCGGAATGCAGCAGGCTTTGGAATACTCGGGAACTCTTGATATTCCGGTTGCAATTTCAAGTAATGGAGATGGATTTGTAATCCAATATCGCAAAAACTGCGGGCCACATGGCGCTGACGGCAAAGCCATTGTTTCAGAAAATGCAGACCTTGAACATTTTCCAACTCCGGATGAACTTTGGTCTTGCTATAAACATTACAACGGACTTGCTTCAAAAGAGGAAGAAGACACATCTCTTTGTTCCTACTACTTTGATTCAACAGGCCGCGCTCCAAGATACTATCAGCGAATTGCAATCAACAGAACGGTAGAAGCAATTGCACGTGGTCAAAACAGAATCCTTCTTGTAATGGCAACAGGAACAGGAAAAACTTATGCAGCATTTCAGATTATCTATCGTCTTTGGAAAGCCTGCTGTAAAAAGCGAATCCTTTATTTAGCAGACCGCAATAATCTTATCACTCAGACAAAGAAAGGCGATTTTAAGCACTTCAAAGATAAGTGCCACATCATCAGACATAAGCACATCGACAAGTCTTATGAAATATATCTTGCTCTTTATCAGGGGCTTACAAATTATGATGAAGAAACTGACGCTTACAAACAGTTCAGTCCAGACTTCTTTGATTTGATTATTGTTGATGAGTGTCACCGCGGTTCAGTTGATGAAGACAAGGCCTGGCACAAGATTCTTTCATATTTTTCGAGTGCAACTCAAATTGGTATGACTGCTACTCCAAAAGAAACAAAGGCACTTTCGAATATCGAATATTTTGGAGAGCCGATTTATACCTACTCTCTCAAACAGGGAATTGATGACGGCTTCTTAGCTCCTTACAAAGTTCTTCGCGTTGGAATGAATATAGATCTTGAAGGCTATCGTCCTGAACGCGGCAAAACTGATATAGACGGCGAGCTTATAGAAGACCGCCTTTACAACACAAAAGATTTTGACCGCAACATTGTAATTGATGAACGAACAGAGCTTGTTGCCAGAAAGATTATGGAATATCTTACAAACTCAGATCCAATGGCAAAGACAATTGTTTTCTGTGTAGATATTGAACATGCAGAACGAATGCGTCAAGCACTTCTAAAATATGCGCCACAAGAAATTACGGCCCGTTCAGATAAATACATAGTCCGCATTACTGGTGATGATCCGGTTGCAAAAGGATATCTTGAAGATTTTATAAATCCCGAACAGAAATTCCCTGTAATTGCTACAACTTCAAAATTGATGAGCACAGGAACAGATGCCCAGACCTGTAGGGTAATTTGTCTTGATGAAAACATCGGCTCCATGACAGAGTTCAAGCAGATTATCGGCCGTGGAACTCGTATCAACGAAGAATACGGAAAGCAGTATTTTACGATAATCGACTTCCGCAATGTAACAGACAAATTTGCAGATAAAGATTTTGACGGTGCACCGGTACGCATAAAAGAATCAAAACAGGATGACAAGCTTTCAGAAGAAATCATTGACGAAGGCACTGGCGAAGAACAGATTGACCCGGTTACCGGAGAAGAAGTTGAGTTTACCGAAGTTGTATACGGAAATGACGATCCTGATGGATATGAGCTTGGCGAAGAAACTCCATCTTATGGTCCAAAGCCAAAGCTTTATGTAAACGGCGTAGATGTAAGCATCTTAAGCGAACGCAAACAGTATCTGGATGCAGACGGCCGTCTTATTACAACAAGCGTAAAAGAATATTGCAAAACAGGAATCCTCACTTCATATCGTTCACTCGACAATTTCTTGCAGACCTGGAATGATGCAGAAAAGAAGCGCGCAATTATAGAAGAACTCGAAAATCAGGGAATTATCTTTGAAGAGCTGAAAGATGAAATCAAAAATGACCTGGATATTTTTGACCTCATCTGCCACATCGCCTGGGATGCTCCAGCCCTTACAAGAAAAGAACGCGCTGAAAATGTCCGCAAACGAAACTACTGGACCAAATACGGAGATAAAGCCCGAAAAGTTTTAGATGCCCTTTTAGATAAATACGCCCAGACCGGAATCGAAGAAATAGAAGATATGAAAGTTCTCACCGTAGATCCAATCAAAGAAATTGGAACCCCGGCAGAAATCGTAAATCTCTTCGGAGGCAAACAACAGTATCTCCAGGCAATCCGCGAACTCGAAGCCGAGATTTACAGCGCAGCGTAAATTAAACAAAAAGCCCCTCTTGGCGGATATAAAAAAAAATGTTACAATTTGTAACATTTTTGTCGAAATATATGTTATAATATGAGTAAAGGAAGGATAAACTATGAATTTTAATTTACAGAAATTTTCAGCTGATGTGAAGGAGTTCCGCAAAGTCCACAAACTCTCTCAGCTTGACTTTGCTGGTAAATTGGAATTGGAAAACCACTCTTTAGTTTCTATGTATGAGCTAGGAAAGCGAGCACCTTCTAAAGTTGTTTTTGCAAAATTTTGTGAACTCACAGGTCGAAGTGCTGATGAATATTGGGAATCAACAGAAGATAAGCCTTCTGCATATTTAATGGGTAATATTGCAAAAGCTGATAAAGATAGTTTTGACGCTATACTTGAGAAAATTGAAATCAGAGAATACTTATTTGCATTATATGATAGGGTTAAAAAATGAAAGCAGAGGCATCAATTGCAGATAAAGAAGATTTGTTTTCTACACTTTCTCAAAAGCAATATATTTTTGGGGAAGGAGAATTATCTTCAGCCGAAATAAAATTAATAAAAAAACAATCAAAAGATTTACGTGGGGCTTATGGCTTCACAGCACCAATCGGAACCAATATATTTTCATTGATAAGTCAAAATGAAGATATTGTTTTTCAACTTCATGATTTTAATAAGTCTCAAGTTGATGCTATGATTATCAAGTATTCAAAAAATTCAATTAGAAAATATATTGTTATAAATAGTAGTAAACCTCTTATAAATCAAATATTTGCTGCAGCCCATGAATACTATCATTATCAATTTAGTTTTAATGGCACTACAAGAAATTCTTTTGTTTGTTCATTCGACACAAATAGTAAAGAGGAAATAAAAGCAAATAGATTTGCTGCAGAATTTCTGCTTCCAGAAGAAGCATTAAAATCTGAATTAGAAAGTTATGAAAAATTCCAGGAAAAATTTGATGATCTTCCCTTACATAAACAAATTGTTTTTTGCTTTAAGCTTGTTGTAAAATATGCGTTGCCACTAAAAGCTGTCTTATATAGGCTAAGGGAAGAGCACTTTCTAACTACGGATTTTTTAATATATCATTATAATGATGTTAAAAGTATTCTTTCAGATATTTCGAAAGAAATTCCTTTTATTGCGGAATTACATTCTACGGAGAATAAATATATAAATGAACAGTTATATAATTTAGTTCCATATCTTTACAACAAGGGTCAACTTGATGATACAACGGTAGATAAGATTATTACAAAATTCAATTTGTCAGAATCTCAAATTAAGGATGGACTGACAAATTTATGAATACATTTGAAGAAATAAGAAAAGACTGTCCAATTATAATTGATACTTGTGTATTCATGGTTGGAATAGAAAAACGCCAAATAAATCCAGTTTATTCTCTTAATAATATGAAGACAAATTGGATGGATGATATTTTTTCTTATTTTGAAACAATTCTTCTTCATAGAGTTGTTTATAATGAATTAGATTCAGAAACAAAGAAGGTAATCAATAAATTTATCGGAACTTCAATTAAAATCGTAGATGATGATGATTTAATGGATTCAGATCCTGAATTCATGAGAATCTTTAATAAAATTCATGATCATGATTTAATGAAAAACCCTTTTAACCCAAATAAAAATCAGGGAGAAGTTCATTCTCTTGCATATGCCTCTTATTATGGAATACCATACTTTTCTTCAAAAGATTTAGGCGCATGTTATGTGTGTAATGAACTTGAAGATTTAAAAAATGTTAAAATTGTTGGATTTGAATCAATTTTAGGAATTGCATATAAAACAAATCCAAATAAAAATAAAAAGAAAGCCCTAAAATCGTTATATAAAGAATTTTGCGCACCTAAAATCAAACAAGGAGTAATTCCGAATACACTAGCAGAGTTTATGGGAGAACCTCCGGAAGAGCCAAAAGAAAAGAAATAGGAGTATTTTTTCATTACCTAAAATTGCGTATAAATCCACTTTTAAGTAATAGCAGGTTAATTATTTATGCTTTGAAGCTATATTTTCTAACTTCAGAATGATTTGTATCAAATTCCTATTAGAGAGGTCGTATTTTAACACTTTAATATGATATAATGGGTTTAATAATGAGCGAATGGAAAAAAGTAAAAATTGGTGATTTTCTCACAGAACGAGAAGGTCGATATAAGCCTGATGATCCAAAGATTTCAAAATACAAGCGTCTCGATAAAATAGATTTCTCTGGAACAATTCATATCTCAGATAAACCTACAAAAACTGATATGATTATTGTGCATCCAGGAGATTTGGTTATTTCAGGAATCAATGTTGCAAAAGGTGCAGTTGCCGTTTACCAAGGTAATGAACCAGTGTGCGCTACAATTCATTATTCTTCTTATACATTTGATAGTTCAAAAGTTGATTTAGATTATTTCAAATATTTTGTAAAAAGCCCTGCCTTTATCGCTGCTCTACAAAAGCAAGTAAAGGGTGGAATCAAAACAGAAATAAAACCAAAACATCTGCTGCCATTAGAGATTTCAATACCAGATTTACAGACTCAACAAGAAATAGTCAAAAAAATTTCTTTACAATTACAAAAAACAGAACAGCTTTCTGTTGAAATTGAATCACAAAAAAACTACATAAAACAACTTCGCCAAAACATTCTACAGGACGCCATAGAAGGAAAACTTACCACCGACTGGCGCAAACAGAATCCAGTCCAAAAAGGCAATCCCGACTACGATGCAGAAGCATTGTTTGAACAGATTCAGAAAGAACGAAACAACGAAAAGATACAAAAAGAATTATCCCCAATTACAGATGAAGAAAAACCCTTTGAAATTCCAAAGGGATGGAAATGGGTAAGGTTGGGAGAGATTTGTAAAAAAATAACTGATGGTACTCATCACTCTCCAATAAATACACCTGTTGGTGATTATATGTATGTTACTGCTAAGAATATAAAATCTACTGGAGTTGAACTATCAGATATTACATATGTTACAAAAGGAATACATGATGAAATATATTCAAGATGTAATGTTGAATACGGAGATTTATTATATATAAAGGATGGAGCAACAACAGGTATAGTCTGTATTAACCAGATAAAAGAGCCATTTAGTTTACTGTCTAGTGTTGCTCTTTTAAAGACTGGATTTGATAATAAGTATTTAAAACTTGCAATGGAAAGCCCAAGTTTTTATGAACAAACTCGAAATCAGATGTATGGAGTTGCAATTACTCGAGTAACACTTGAAAAGATAATAAATGCCACAATTCCATTTCCACCACTTGCAGAACAAAAAGAAATAGTAAAACAAGTTGAAAAACACTTACAATCAATGTCTAATTTAAGAAAACAAATCACAGAGCGTGAAAAATTGACAAAACAGCTTATGCAAAGCCTGTTAAAAGATACTTTTTTAGTATAAAAATCATAAAATTTTGTAAATTCACTTGATATATTTTAAAAATATTGTAAAATACTATATATAAAGCATACAAGGAGGTAACAGAACTTTATGAAATCAAGTTTTTATCAAACAATTTATTCATCAATATCAGAAGCTATTAACGAAGATTATGAATCTATCACATCACAGAGGTCATTACATACTAATAATTCAAAGTATTCCTTGAAATGGGATTTAATAAATTCCAATATACTAGAAAGATTAACCGAAGAAAACATCGAAGTGAAAATTGTAAAAGCTGGATGTTGGAGTTTCTTGTTAATTTTGAACAAGAATGATATGACTCTTTATTCCTTAATGAATTCAAAGAGATATGAAACAATTTGTTCAAATCCTGAAAAAAATGCACCCCTATATATTCAAGCCTTAAAAGAACTTAATTCTGAACTTGGATTTGCTATGAATCCTCTTTTTGATCTTAATGACAGTAATTCTGAACTGGCAAATCGCTTAAAAAGAATGTGCAATTTATTTTCTAATTCAATAGATTTTTCAAAAATAACTTATAAGATTTTAACATTTACAACTTATGAAAAGAGTGTTGTAGATATGTGTTTAAAAACATTAGATACAATGTTAAATGAATTGAGGTCTGAAAAATTGATGGATTATATTATTCCAAATTTCGATAATTCAGTTGCACAAATGAGTGAAGATGAAATCAAAATGCCAGCATTGAAGATTACAAAGAAAGCAGAAAAACGTAAGGGAGAAAAAGAATCAGTTTCATTAAAATCTCAAGAAATTCTTCTTAATAAACAAGCATAGGATTTAATATGAATAAGTTTAATGGTTCCAGAGTAAAATTTGCTCGCTTATATAATGGACTTACAGTTGATGAGCTAGCAAAAAGGCTTGAAATATCTCCACAAGCAGAATCTCAATATGAAATGGATAAAATCACTCCTCAATTTGACAAATTGGTATCTTTGTCGCAAGTATTGAATTTCCCAGTTGATTTTTTCTTTCAAAATGATTCTATAACAATGGAAATAGGTTCTTCTTATTTTCGTTCTCTGATGAAAACACCAAAGAAATATAGAACAGAACAAAAAACAAAGGTTCAATTATTTGCAAAATTATTTTCCGTAATAAGTGAATATGTTAATTTTCCTGAATTGGATTTACCAACAGATATTGAAACTTATGATTCGCCTGAAGAAGCAGCTCAATATATTCGTTCTTATTGGAAACTTGGAGATAAACCCATACAGAATGTAATAAAATTGTTAGAAGCAAAAGGTATTATTGTTACAACATTTGAAACAAATACTCCAGATATAGATGCTTTCAGCCAGTTTTTTAGATTAAACGGAGAAAAACATTTTTTTATCGCATATTCAAATAATAAAGAATCTGCTACGAGAATAAACTTTGATTTAGCTCATGAGTTGGGACACATACTTCTTCATACGTGGAATGAAGACTTAGAAGATTGTTCTAGAGAAGAATTTAAACAAAAAGAAAAGGAAGCTAATGAGTTTGCAGCAGCGTTTCTTTTACCAAAAGAATCTTTTATAAAGGATGTTAGATTTTTTCCTACAGAGATTTCTCATTACACAGAATTAAAAAAGAAATGGAGAGTTTCTATTGGTGCCATGATTCATAGAGCATGCGAATTAGGTATCATTTCTATGAATCAATATCAGTATATGATAAGAACCATGAGTGCAAAAGGAATGAGAACTTCAGAACCGTTGGATAATATTCTGGAAATTCCATATCCAAGATTAATGAAAGATGCATTAGAACTATTGATTGAAAATGATGTTTTTACAAAGCAAGAATTATTGGAAGAGTTCTCTACTCTTGGATTATCTATGGAAAAAGCTGAACTTGAAAAGTTATTTGCATTAAAAAAAGGCTTTTTTGATGAAGAAGAAAAAGATGATTTTTCTCCGCTTGTTTTGAAGACACATAAGGAATAGAAAATGTTTCAAGCAAATTGTTATAACGTAATGATTGTTTCACCTTCTGATATTTCAGAAGAAAGAGAGATTGCAAAAGATATCCTTTATCGATGGAATGAATTAAACTCTCGATTTCATAACATTGTTTTCTCTGTTTTAGGTTATGATATAAATGCTCATGCTGATTCAGGAACTCATCCACAAGAAAGTTTGAATCATCAATTATTGGAACAAGCAGATTTAATAATCGCAATTTTCTGGACAAAACTAGGAACTCCAACAACAGAATACTCAAGTGGTTCTGTTGAAGAAATAACAAAGCATATTCAACAAGGGAAAAAAGCCATAATATATTTTAGCAATAAGCAAGTTTCTCCAGATAAATTTAATTCAGAACAATATCAAAAGCTTCAAGATTATAAGAAATCTATTCAGGGAAGCACATTTTATAAAAGTTTTTCATCAGTAGACGAGTATAAGAATTTATTGAATGATGATATTCAATTAATTGCTAACGAATTAGAATTAGCAGAAATAATTATACAGAATCAACCGGTACAAACAAAAGTCCAATTTTCGGAAAGGGAGATTGAAGTTTTGAAAATTATGAAAGAAAAAAATCAATTACAATTTGTAAAAATGATGGGTGGCACAACTTTTGGAGGTTATTTAATTAGAGACCAACGACAATTGGCGGAAATCGAAGAAGCTATTGATTCCTTGGAAGATAGAGGCTTTATAAAAGCTACAAACTATAAAAGGAATTTATTTGATTTAACTGCATCAGGATATAGAGTTTGCGATCAAATTGATGAATACGAGGAGAAATAAGATATGGCAAATAATTATGAATGGATTTTTAGTGGTATTGGAACTGCAATTATAACAGGATTAGGTGGTTTAATCATAGGTGGAATTACAGGTTATAAGTTTGGAATTCACAAATCAAAAATCAAGCAGATTCAAAATGCTAAAGATGCTTCTAAACAAAGTCAAATTGGTACAAAATACAATTCTGATAATGTTAAAAATACAATAACCCAAAAACAAAGAGCAAGAAACAATGCTGAGCAAATACAGATTGGAGAGAATTAAATGAGTAGTGAAATAAAGCAAAATCAAAAAGCAGGCGCTAATTCTCAACAAACCCAGATACAAAATTTGACTATTATAAATGGAATAGATGAAAAAAGAGCAAGGGAAATTTGTGACGAAAAATTTGATTTAATTCGTAAAGAGTTTTCCTCTGAAGCATTACAAATAGCAAATGAAAGAGTTTCTAAATTTGAAGACTCTCTTATTCCAAAAATGAAAAAAATTGATGGTGCTTTAGAGTCTTTTTCTGATCCAGCTTTTCAATATCTTATCAGCAAAGCTCACAGGACAGCGGCTTGTACTGATAGGGATAGTGATTATGATTTACTATCAGAGCTTTTAATTCATCATGTAAAAAATAAGAATGAAAGAAAAGTTAAAACAAGTATCGGGAAAGCTATAGAAATTATTGATCAAATAGATGATGATGCACTATGTGGATTAACAGTAATACATGGGGCAATGTCTTTATTTCCCAAAGATAAACAATTGGAAAATGGTCTGCAAATATTAGAAGGGTTATTTGAAAAGCTTATATATGATGCTTTACCAACAGGGTATGAATGGGTAGACAATTTAGAAATTCTGGGAGCGATACGAATTAGTCCTGTATTTACAAATACAGATATAATTCCAAAATATGCAAAATATTTTTCTGTTGATGCATATACAGGAATAAAAAAAGATTCTGAAAATTATCAAAAAGCCATGACATTACTTTCATCAAATGGTTTGCCAATTTCTTTTTTGCAACCAAATGAACTAAATGATGATTATGTTAGATTACCAGCATTGAATGAAAATGATGTTGATAATCTTATGTGGGTATTAGCCCCATTTTCTCCACAACAAAATAAAATGATTCCAACAGCAGAACAAATTGCAATATTTCATCAAATATGGAAAATGTATGATAATTCTTCTGTAAATAAAGAATTTGCAAATAAAAATTTTGAAAAAAAGTTTCTGAGTTTCAATAATCTTTCAAAATTAAATAATTGGTGGAAATCTATAAAGCATAATTTTAGTATAACAGCTGTTGGTCAAGTGATAGCTCATGCTAATGCACAAAGATTGGAATCTTCAATTCCGCCATTAAAATAAAAACTTCGGGGCATTGCGGGGTGTCCCCGCAGAAAGGGGGAGGTCGTTCGCCAAAGGCGAACTTACCGAGTTTTCTACGAAAACTCGCGGCGAGGGGTATTCGCAATGAGCACAAAAGTGCGAAGTTTCAAGCGAGGCTTTCCCCTCCTCCTACTATAATAAAAAAGGAGCAGAACAAATGCCAAACGAACTTGTAAAACAAATATCATACATTCTCTATAAAGCAGATGAAGAAGATGTAAAAGTTAATGCGCTCCTTAAAGATGAATCTATCTGGCTTACGCAAAATTCTATGGCAGAACTTTTTGATGTTAATGTTCCTGCGGTTTCAAAACATCTTAAAAATATATATGAATGTGGGGAATTGGATGAAGCCTCAACTATTTCCATTTTGGAAACAGTTCAAAAAGAAGGCACACGGTCTGTAAAAAGAAATGTGACCTTTTACAATCTCGATGCCATTATCTCTGTAGGTTATAGAGTGAATTCTGCAAAAGCTACAAAGTTCCGTATCTGGGCTACAAATGTATTAAAGGAATACATCAAAAAGGGCTTTGTGATGGATGATGAACGGCTTAAGCAGGGCGAAAATGTTTTTGGAAAAGATTATTTCCGTGAACTTTTGGAACGTGTCCGCTCAATCCGTGCAAGCGAACGCAGAATTTGGCAGCAGATTACAGATATTTTTGCAGAATGTTCCATTGATTATGATAAAAATTCTGAAATTACAAAACAGTTTTATGCCACTGTTCAGAATAAGTTTCATTTTGCTATTACAGGCCAGACCGCAGCCGAAATTGTTTACGACAAGGCTGACCATAAAAAAGAGCACATGGGTTTAACTACATGGAAAAATTCTCCTGATGGCCGCATTCTGAAATCTGATGTGAATATTGCAAAAAACTATCTTTCTGAAAAGCAAATCCGTCAGCTGGAAAGAGCTGTGAGCGGTTATTTTGATTATATTGAAGATTTGATTGAACGCGAGATTCCTTTTAATATGGAACAGTTTGCGGCAAGTGTTAACGAATTTCTTGAATTCCGAAAGTACGATATTCTTGAAGGAAATGGAAGGATTTCAAGAAACAAAGCTGATGAAAAAGCCTTTAGTGAATATGAAGTTTTTAATAAGACTCAGAAGATAGATTCTGATTTTGATAAAATGATAAAGAAGCTGGAAAAGAAATAAGAAAGTAACAGGAGCAAAGCAAATGCCAAACATTGGTGGAATTGTAAAAACATTGCAGAATATCATGCGAAAGGATCAGGGCGTTTCTGGTGACGCGCAGAGAATAGAGCAGTTGGGCTGGATGATTACGCTTAAAATTATTGATGATAAGGAAGCCGAAATGGAGCTTATCAGTGATGATTATGTTTCTGTGATTCCGGGTGAACTGCAGTGGAGAAACTGGGCGGCTGACAGTGAAGGTATGACCGGAGACGCGCTTAAGGATTTTGTTGATAATAAGCTTTTTCCCGGCTTACAGAATCTTGATGTTTCTACCGGCAATAAGCGGGCTGTTTTGATTCGCGATATTTTTGCGGGTACTAACAACTACATGAAAAACGGAACTATTATCCGCCAGGTTGTGAACAAACTTAATGAAATTGATTTTAATGCCAGCGAAGACCGTCACATGTTCGGCGATATTTACGAAGGGCTTTTGCGTGACTTGCAGAGTGCCGGTAACTACGGAGAGTTTTATACTCCGCGCGCTGTTACAGAGATTATGACCGAGATTATTAATCCTCGTCTTGGTGAAAAGGTGCTGGACCCGGCTTGTGGTACCGGTGGCTTTTTGACGAGTGCTATTGAAAATATCAGAAAGCAGGATGTTCATTCTGTTGAAGATTTGAAGGTTCTTGAAGAAACGATTCGCGGACAGGAGCTTAAACCGCTTCCTTTTATGCTTTGTGTTACAAACCTTATTCTGCATGATATTGAAGTTCCAAATGTTATGAACATGGACAGCCTTAACCGCGAGTATACAAGCATCGGCGCAAAAGAACGTGTTGATGTTATTCTTGCTAATCCGCCTTTTGGCGCCAGTGTTTCGGATGGTGTGGAAACTAATTATCCTGCTGCATTCAGAACCACAGAAAGTGCCGATTTGTTTTTGCTTTTGATGATCCGATACTTGCGTGATGGCGGCCGTGCTGCAATTGTTTTGCCTGATGGCTCTTTAACTGGTGATGGAGTAAAACAGAGAATCCGCGAAGAGTTTTTGACTCAGTGTAATGTGCATACAATTGTGCGTTTGCCTAACTCTGTTTTCCAGCCTTATGCTTCGGTTGCTACAAATCTCCTGTTCTTTACAAAAGGCGAGCCTACTAAAGAAATCTGGTACTGGGAACACAAGCTTCCAGAAGGTCAGAAATCTTATTCAAAAACAAAGCCAATTCAAAAGAGTGAATTTGCGTCACTTCTTGCGTGGTGGAATAATCGTTCAGAAGGTGAACAGGCCTGGCGGGTCCCTGTAGAAAAGATTGCAGAAAGTGGCTGGAATCTGGATATTAAGAATCCATTTGTAAAGGAAGAGGAAGTTACTCATACAACTTCGGAACTGCTGGATATGCTTAGCTCGTCTTTTAAGAAAAGTGATGAGTTGATTAACGAGTTGAAGAAGGAGTTGAAATAAATTCCGGATAATTCTCTCCCGCAAATCCAAACTCCCGTTCCCCAAACAGCACCAGCGTAATCTCATCAAAATCATCCTGATGCAGTTTCATTATCTCAATTGCCACCCTAATTGCCTCTCTCTGCGGATACCCATACACACCCACAGAAATCAGAGGAAAGGCCACAGTCTTAAGCTCCTTCACACGGGCAAGCTTCAGGGAGTTTTCATAGCACGCAGTCAAAAGCGTTTCGGTCTCGGCCGCACTATACCGGCAATAAATCGGTCCAACTGTGCGAATAACAAAGCGTGACGGAAGAATTTGCAGCATTAACGATTGCATCGCAGCGCAGTCTTGTGATGTCACCTTTGATAATTTTGATTTTTCCCATATTGGAGCTGATCGGACTTGAATCCTTATATAATTGTAAATTATTAAAAAAAAGTCCAATGGACTATTTTTTTAACAATTATTCATCAACAAATTGTAGCGCTCAGGTAAGCTACAGCCTGATGATTTTATTATATCACATTTTAAACTACAAGTTTACAGATTTTCATCCAAATCAGTGCTACCCTTTATATATGCGTCCTACAAAAAGTAAAGAACAGCTGGCCTATTATAAACATCTGCTCGCTATCGATAAAAAAAGGAACGAATTATCCAATCGCAAGGATGATGAAGATAATTATATTGAAATTCCCAGAATGCTTATTGGATATAGAATCAAGCTTATTCCAGTAGATTCATTGAAAAATCGAGATGATGGTCTTGCAGAGGCAATTGCAGCCGCTACTTCTTGGTTTCGTTTTTCTGATAAGCCATTCAGATTGTGCAATTTAAAAAGCTATCGATGCGAATTCAGAAATAATCTTTTTTATTGGGATTGCTATGAAAAGGATGAATTTGAAAGCGAATATTTCCAGAACAAAGTCTTTAAGAAAGGACATCTTAAACTTCTGGATATTTGTGAAAAAGATTTTGTAAAAATGAGTGAATCAGCAAAAAAATATTTTGTTCAGGGATTTAAGGAATATGACAAACACGGTAATCCTGTTTACATCTATCATCCTGATATCCCAAGAACTTATGTCCGTGAATATGAAGAAAAACTCTTTTGGAATCGTCTCTATATTCCTGATGGCCAAGCTTTATCAGAGAAGAAAAAACTTGATAATTGGCTCAATTACAAAAGAGAATGTGAACTCTGGCATTATGAAGGCTGGAAAACAAGCCGCTACCGCAAATGGGAACGGAATGTCCAACACAAACAAATTCGAGCTCAGACTAAAATTGAATTGTCAAAAGCTATCAATGAATATTTTGAAACAGAATAATTTGTCTCGTTATTTTATATAATCTTCCCGCGATTTTTCTTTATTTCACTTCGGATTCTTTTCAACTTTAATTTTCGTTCTTTGCTGGCACGCGTTGGCTTTGTTTTGATTCGCTTTTTAGGAATAACCAGAGCCTGAACAATTCTGTTTTCCAGCCGGGATAGTGCAATTTCTCGGTTACGTTCCTGATATCGTTCATCATCAACATCAAGAAAAAGACAGTCCTCTTTATTAATAATACCCGCCAGCTTAGAACGAAGCCGAATAACTTCAACATCACTAAGTCCACCAAGAGAAGTAACAGGAATAACCAGATGAACTTTGGTATTCACCTTATTTACATTCTGACCGCCGTTACCTCCACTGCGGGCAAAAGTCATTTGAGAATTATTGATTATAGATTCATGAAGTTTCGCCCGGTTCATTCCTTTATAAGCTCTTTCAAGCCTTTGAACTTCCACCACCCATCATAACTCCTCAAAGCACACCGCTCTGTTTTTGCCGAGTTTTTTGGCGGAGTACATGGCGGTGTCGGCTTTGTCGATCATTTTTTCGTAGCGGCGGTTGTCGGAGGTGTAGCCTACGCTGATTGTGACGCAGCCGGTTGGGACGTCGGTTCGTTTGATTTTAAGGTCGCGGACAAGATTTACAAGGTCATCTGCAATTGTGGCAGGCGTTTTTTTATTTTTAAAGCTTATTCCAAGCATCTCTTCGCCACCGTAGCGGAAGAAATACATATTATTCTTTTTTCCATATTTGAGCAGGGCGGCACCGATTTTTTTAAGGCATTCATCGCCGGTTCCGTGTCCGTAGGTGTCGTTGAGCATCTTAAAATTATCAATATCCATCATGAACATGCTTGTGATATTTTTTACAACACCATTTAAGGCATCCTGTAAAAGTTCAAACATATCCTGTCGGTTTCTGAGTCCGGTCAAAAAGTCTGTTCGGCGGTCGTTATCGGCTTTTTTATATTTTTCAAGGGCTTCCTCGAACATCTTTTTCTGCTTTTTTGCTTCTTCCAGGGCATCGCGGAGCATCTGTTTCTGTTTGATATCCGAAGTTACCGTGTCGTTTACATCAAGGTGATAGCCGCGGAAAATATATCCGTTGTTGCCGTTTTTTTCTGAATAACCGCCCCATCGTACAAAAACTTCTCCACGTTGAGGATGGCACCACACATAAGTGATTTCGGATTTTCCTTTAGTCTGCATCTCTTCGAAAAAGTTTAAAACAGAAGAAACTGAAGAGCCTTTGATATGTGAAAACCAGTATTTATAAATATCACGCTCAGTAAAATCTTCAAGCTCTTCTATCATCAAAAATGAAAGAAGTTTTTCGCTTACGTGCATCTGCGGATCATTATCATTAGGAGTCTGAATACTCCAGAGTTCTATTCCTGCTTCTTCGGTAATCTTTTGAAATTCATAAATGCTTTCAAGATCGTTTATCTGAGTTTTTACCTTTCTTTCGTTATATTTTGCAACATATCCAAAAACAACCGTAATAAAACCAAAAATACCAAGCGGCGCAATTATATCTATGATTGCCTCTTCGTAAAGTAGTCCTTCATTTATCTTTCCATACTGAGTTACTGCATTAAAAAGACCATAATATTCAGCTTTTACAGGGAGATTTGCATCTTCGGCGAGTTCCACCAGATTCATATTTAAATAACCTGTAGCAAATCCGAAAGGAATCAGTAAAAGGGTCTCTGCAACGATTATAACCATACAGATTATTCCAAGAGTGATTGTAAATTTGTGATTACAGTAACGGATGGAATATGCCACACAAAAAATAAAAAGTGGCCAGATGATTTCCCTAAGGCTTAAAGAACCGAAAACTGCAAGAAGAATAAGACAGAATGCAATGACATATGGAATTAATTTTCCTTCGCCCTTTTTAGACATAACAAAAATTCCCACAAGCAAAACAATCGTTTCGGGGATAAGGGCCAGGATGAGAAGCATTGTTCTAACGGATGCATCAGTCTGGTTTGCAGAAAAATTAGAGCCGTAAAAAATAGTACAAACGAACGAAATGATGACAAGAACAATCATCATTTTTGAAGCAAAAATATTCGCATCCCTGATATTTTTCTTAAACAGTGATTCGGATAAATCCATTTTTATAATTATATCACACTATATGGATTTTTAAACATTAATATATAGTTTTATCGAGGGCGTTATATTCATCAAAAAGTTTAAGACAGGCTTCGCGGTCAATCTGAACAAGAAAATCATTAAAGGCAATTCGTCCGCCAAAAAGTTTATCAAGGGCACTGTCGCGAAATCCTATAAGAGAATTATCTTTGATATCGCAGCCATAATAAACTTTTTCGATATTTGCCCACACACAGGCTGCAAGACACATGGAGCAGGGTTCGCCGGTTGTATATAAAACAGCACCGGATAAATCATAACTGTCGATATTTTTTTCCGCATTTCTGATTGCCGCAATTTCCCCATGACAGGTTGAATCCTTATCCTTTAAAACGCAGTTATGACCCTTCCCTATAACCTTTCCGTCCTTTACAATCACACTTCCAAAAGGTCCACCATGCTGATTGTAAATTCCTTCGCGGGCTTCTTCAATCGCCATCTGCATATATTCATTTTCTGCCTTATAATCTGCCGGCTGAATCATCTTAAAAGCTCCTACTCTACAGTAACTGATTTTGCAAGGTTTCTTGGCTGATCCGGATTATTGCCTTTTAATACAGAACAGTAATATGCAAAAAGCTGTGCCGGAATAATTGATAATATAGAAGCAAAAATATCTTCTGTTTCGGGAATAGTGATTACAGTATCTGCGCTGTCTTTAAAAATCTCTGTATTTCCCTGACTGATTACCAAAGTCGAAGCACCTCTTGTCTTTACCTCTACAATATTGCTGTTGATTTTTTCGTATAATTCACGCTGGGTCGCAAGGGCAACTACAAGTGTATCTGTGTCGATTAAGGCGATTGGTCCATGCTTTAATTCTCCGGCTGCAAAAGCTTCGGAATGCATGTAACTTACCTCCTTTAATTTTAATGCACTTTCAAGGCTGGATGCGCTGTCTATAAGTCGTCCAATGTAGAATACCTTGTTTTTATTAAAATTGAGCGATGCAAATTTCTGAATTGAACTCTGATCTTTTAATACCTGCTCAGATTTTTCAGGAATTGTCGAAAGTTCTTCCAAAAGCTTTTCGTATTCTGATTTTGTAACTGCCTGCTTGATTTCTGCCATCTTTAAAGCAAGAAGATAAAGACACATGAGCTGAGTTGTATATGCTTTTGTAGATGCAACAGCGATTTCGGGACCGGCCCAGGTGTAAATCACTTTATGTGCTTCGCGGCTGACTGTAGAACCTACACAGTTCGTAATGGCAATAATTCTGGAACCCGCCTCCTTGGCAAGTCTTAAAGCAGCAAGCGTATCGGCGGTTTCCCCCGACTGGCTTATTACAATAAATACATCTTTATTTGTAAGGATAGGGTCTCTGTAACGGAATTCACTGGCTGTATCTACAACAACAGGAACTCTGGCAAGCTTTTCGAAGATATATCTTGCTGCAACACCCGCATGGTATGCTGTTCCGCAGGCTGTAATTACAACTCTGTCGGCATTTTTAAAATCTTCGGTAAAATCCATTTCGTCGAATTTAATATCTACTGGTTTTTTACCATTTACAACAAGACGTGGACGAAGTGTATCTGTTAATGCTTTTGGCTGCTCGTAAATTTCTTTGAGCATAAAGTGTGCATAACCATTTTTTTCTGCAGAAGATAAATCCCAGTCTACGTGGAACGGCTTTCTGATTACTTTTTCGCCATCTTCTGTATATAAATCTACGTGGTCATTGTATAAAACAGCCATTTCTTTCTGTTCAAGGAAGTATACTTCGCGTGTGTATTCCAGAACGGCAGGAACATCGCTGGCAATAAAGTTTTCGCCTTCTCCAAGGCCAACGATTAACGGGCTGTCTTTTCTTGCGGCAACAATTCTGTCCGGATAATCCTTACATAAAACTCCAAGGGCATAACTTCCTTCGAGCTTAGTCAAAGTTTTCTGAACGGCCTTAAAAATATCACCGGTTTCTTCGTAATAAAAATTTACAAGATGTGCAATTACTTCTGTATCTGTCTGACTGCGGAATACAATTCCCTGAGCCTGGAGCTTTTCTTTTAATTTTGCATAGTTTTCGATAATTCCGTTATGAACTACTGCAATGGAACCGCTTACATTTGTATGTGGATGAGCATTTATGTCGCTTGGTTCTCCGTGTGTTGCCCATCTTGTATGACCAATTCCTATGCTTCCACGAATAAATTCTTTAGAAACCTGTTCTTCAAGAAATTTTAAAGCACCTTTGGCCTTCTGAACAACAATATTTTCATCAGATAAAACTGCAATTCCGGCACTATCGTATCCTCGATATTCAAGTTTTTTTAAAGTATTAATTAAAACCGGAGTTGCTTCTTTTTCTCCTACATAACCAACTATTCCACACATAAAACAGCCTTCCCCAAAAAGATTCCCAGATTCAGATTCCCTGAATTTTATTTTTAGTTATGACAGATTTTCTGTTCACATTCTTTATAAATTGCAGATGTTGTAGCAATTACGTCTGCAGGAACTTCCTTAATATTTGGATCTCCTGCAAGATTATTGTTTTTGAGCCAGTCGCGTAAGAACTGTTTGTCGTAAGATGCAGGACTTTCTCCAATCTTATATTTAGAAAGATCCCAGAAGCGGCTTGAATCCGGTGTAAGAACTTCGTCGCCGAGTGTTAATTCGCCGTTTTCATCCAGGCCAAATTCAAATTTTGTATCTGCAATGATGATTCCATTTTTATAAGCGTGCTCATAGCATTTTTTGTAGATTGCAAGAGCAGTTTTTTCAATTTTTTCTCCAAGATTTTTGCCAGGATATTTCTTTTCAAGATCATCCTTCATGAACTGAAGTGTTACGTTGATGTCGTGACCTTCTTCTGCTTTTGTAGAAGGTGTTACCATAGGTTCTTCAAGCTTTTCTGCCTGCTGATAGTCGCGGTTGAATGTCTGACCAAGGAATGTCTTGTCTTTTTTATAAGCTTCGAACATAGAACCGAACATGTATCCGCGTACGATGATTTCGTAAGGAAGCATCTTAAGTTTTTTAACGAGGATTGTGCGTCCTTCGTATTCAGGCTTCTGGAAATCTGCCGGCATATCCTTTAAATCTGTAGAAATCATATGATTATTTACGATGTCGGAAGTATAATTAAACCAGAAATTAGCAAGAGCGTTCAAAACCTTTCCCTTGTCTGTAACCATAGTTGGTAAAATTACATCAAAAGCAGAAATTCTGTCTGTTGTAACAATTACCATTCTTCCATCTTCCAAATCGTATACTTCGCGTACCTTTCCACTGATAATCTTTTTCATTTATATCCTCTTTTTTGGTATTAATTAAAATTTTACAAAACAAGTATATTTTATTTGTTAAAAGTTTTCTACTGTGTTAAAATTAAGTGTTATGCATGCTTTTCTTTGTATAACAAGGTTTTGGAACAGGATAAAAGGAGTCTGCGTTTGAAAAAAATAGCAGTATTTGTTCATAGCATGTCCTCTGAATACGCTACCACAGTTGTGTCGGGCATTTATGAATATTTTAAAGACAAAAAAGATGTCACCATTTTTATAACTCAAACCCGAAGTCCTCACTATCAGTACGGTATTTCTGAATATCAATTCTGGGCCGGCGCTGAATATGCTGTTTCAGACGACATTGACGGAATTATCATCGTTTCGAATACATATAATTTTATAATGACCATAGACGAAATCCGTCAGGTTTTCAGAAAATTTAAAAATAAAAAAATAGTTTCCATCGGTCTTGATTTAAAGATTCCTGGTTCTTATTATACGCTCTCTAATCCGAATAATATTTATGATGAGATTGTCGGTTACCTTAAGAATGAACACGGCAGAAAGAACATTGGTTTTATGTCTGGAAATCCAACCGGCTCCCTTGAATCTCTTGACCGCTTTGAAGCATACAAAAAAGCCTTAAAGAAACACGGGCTTACATACAACGAAAAAAATGTCTTCCACGCATATTTTACAACACAGACAGGCCACGATTTTATAATTAGAGATTGTCCTACTAAAAACGACGTACACTTTGATGCAATTATCTGTGCAAACGATATGATGGCTGTTGGTGTTATGGATGCCCTTAAAGAACTTGGACTTAGGATTCCGGAAGACGTAATGGTTTTTGGTTTTGATAATACATCGCATTCATGTCTTACTACTCCTTCGCTTTCGACCGTAGACCAGATGATTAAAGGTCAGGGAGAAATTGCTGCAAAGATGATGCACGATATCTTAAAAGGCAAAAAGGTTTCGCAGCAGGTTGAAACTCCTCTTAAGGTAATCTACCGCCATTCTACAAACTCCGATATAGACTTGAGCGAACAGTTCCTTTCGAGCAAAACCCTTCAGCCGGAATACTACAACGACCTCACAAGAATCGACACAATGCAGGATTTAATCCGCGGAAATATTTCTACAAAAGAATTCATCGAATCGTTTGTAAACCTTATGGACTGCTCGGGTTATGATTCTGTTTACTGCTGCTTCCTTGATTATCCTCTTCCAAATCTCCGCGAAGATGATTTTACAATCCCGGACCATGCAAAACTTTTATTCTATGTTGATCCGGACAGAAATGTTTCTGAATACTACGAAAACGGATTAGTTGTAAAACCAAAGAAGCAGCTTTTCCCTAAAAATATAATTCCGGCCGGCGTTTATATGTTCCAGCCACTCTACCTCATAGATTTACAATATGGATATCTGTGCTGTAAAATCCGTACTCCAAACTTTGCGGCAAACAGCATCACTTTAAAACTGCTTGATACAACCATCATCCAGAATTATGAATACACAAAGACAATGAAAATCCAGCACTTCCTGGAAGAAGCAAACGAAAAACTTCTGGAAAATAACTCTTCTCTGGATATTCAGTCTAAAACAGATGAACTTACAACCCTTTTAAACAGACGCGGTTTCTATGAGCATGGACAAAAATTAATCAACTTTTCGCTCAGCGTAAAAAATACTGGAATTGTGTGCTTTGGCGACCTTGATAATCTTAAAATTATTAACGATACTTACGGCCACGAAATGGGCGACCTTGCAATTAAAACTCAGGCGCAGGTTTTTAAGGCTGCATTCCGTCAGTCAGATGTATTCGGTCGTTTGAGTGGTGATGAATTTGCCATTGTTGCAAACGGTATGACTCTTGAAAACAGCGAAATTGTGCGAAGTAAGATTAATACACTTAATGAACAGTTTTCTAAAGAAAATAAACTTCCGTTTACAGTTTCTATCAGTCTTGGATTTGTTCCTTTTTCGGCAGAAAATTCGGATCTTACAAAGCTCTTAAAACAGGCCGACCAGAAGCTCTACGAAGAAAAACGCATTAAACACGCACAGCGCACTTAATCATCATTTTTAATCCTCTTCTTCTTTCATCATTTTTAGAACTTCTTCTTTTTTAAGAGGCTTGTTTGAAACGTATGCAAGTTTATTTTTTTCTATTTCTTCGAACGGCCAGAGCTTCCCTTTGTTCATTCCGGGACATTCCAATGCACATTCATCCCATGTTTTTTTATCTTTAATCATCCACGACCAGAAAGGATAAGTTGAACACTGAATCGGGCGGGCTTCGTAAGCAGAACATCCGTTTTCCCAGAGGATGCAGTCATAATTCTTTTTTTCTAAGAGAGCGAGGACAACTTCTCCATAATAATAATCAGCCCAGCGGCAGTATTTTTCTACAAAATCGCGGATTTTCATCTTATAAAAATTGCATAAAGCGATTAAATCTCTTTTTGAAAGATAAACGTATCCCGGTGAATGCCCGCAGCAGAATGAACACCTCTGACATTCAAAATGTAATCCGTTTTCGTAAAACTTTTTCTCGTTTATTGCTTCGTCTGCCATAAAAAAAATATATCATAATTCAAATTATTTTTCGAGAAACCCTGCAGAATATGATATAATAAATAATATTTTTATTTACCAAGAGGACAAAATGAAAAAAGTATTAATAAAAACAATACTTATTTCTCTTTCGATTCTCTCGCTCTCTTTAGCTGGCTGTAATAAAGAGAAAAAAACCGAGGATAAAAAAGAGATAAAAAAACCGGAAATCCTGAGCATTCCTGAAAAAACAGAACGTCTCTGCGATCTTACCGAAAAATACGGTTTTAAGTTTGGAGTTTGTATTTCTTATAGCAGTTCAAGCTCTCAGGCTTATTTAAAATTAATTTCTGATGATTTTAACACAATCACAGCTACAAACGAATTTAAAGCTTATTCGCTTGCAAAACAGTTCCCGTCGATCGAAAACAAAGTTCTTACTATGGATTATTCACAGGCTGATGCGATTGCGGCAAAGGCACAGGAACTTGGAATTGGTGTACGCGGTCATGCTCTTGTATGGGATGCTTATATGCCCGACTGGTTCTTCCGCGAAGGCTTTAATAACGGAGCTGATTTTGTTGATGCAAAAACAATGAAAGAAAGACTCCGCTATTACATCACAGAAGTTGTAACTCACTTTGAGACAAAATTCCCAGGTGTTGTTTACTGTTGGGATGTTGTAAACGAAGCAGTTGCTGACTCTGCACAGGATGCTTTTGAAGGAAACGCCTTTAACTGCAGAAAGACAAGAGACGGTAAATCAAATCTTTTTGCCGAAATTCTGGGCGAAGACTATGTAAAGCTTGCTTTCCAATATGCGCGCGAAGCTGTAAACAAGGTTAATCCAGATATCAAACTTTATTACAACGACTACAACACTTTCCAGCCTGCAAAACGCGACAACATAATCAAGCTGGTGGAATATCTGAACAAAAAAGACTGGCTCTGCGACGGAGTTGGTATGCAGGGATACATCGGTGGTTATGGAAGTCAGGGCGGTTGTATGAATCCTAACGATATAAACCTGATTAAAACCGCCATAAATAAATATGGGGAACTTGGTGTTGAAGTTCAGCTTACAGAAGTTGCAGTAAGAAACTACAATGATGATGAAGCTACAATGGAACGTCATGCTAAATTCTACGGGGAACTTTTTGAAATGCTCAAAAAAATAAACACCCCGGAAAGCTCACCATTTAAGGCAATAACAGTCTGGGGTGTTTCTGATCATCCTGGTATGTCTAAAACTTCTTACGACTACAAAATGAATGGTCCATTCTGCGGTCTGTATGGTGAATTTTATAACATCAAACAGTCGTATATCGAAGTTTACAACACATTAAAAAATTAATTAAACAACGGTTTTGTAATTTCAAATCCGTCTGCAAAAGGACCCGCGATTGGAGCGCTTGTTCTCTTTACACCAATAAAGTCGGTGTCGAAGGTAATAGGTGTTCCGTCCGGGTTCTCATATTTTTCTTCAGGCTCAAATGCCATCATGATATCATCTGTGTGCATGAGCTTGCATCTCTTTCTTGGAAGGAATTCATAAAGATTTGTTTTTAAGAAAATCTTTCCATCCTTTTCTTCATAACCGATTGTTACCTTATCGCCCTTACAGATAATGGCATCCTTTTCTTTTTTCATAGGTTTTGCGCCATTAAAGTAAACATTTCCTTCGGCCCATACCGGGAGCTCTGTATAATATCTGTCGGTTGTCTGAGAACCCATTCCGCAGTAACCTTCGAACAGTTTTTCCCATTCTTTGTAAGTAGGATAGCTGTCGTATTTAAATGTTCCTGCGATGATGTTTCCGTCGTCCCAGTCATTTTTATCTTTTTCGCACTTAATCATTTCGGCTTTTAAGAACGGACGGATTTTCTGCTGAATAAAGATATTATTGTAGAATTTACAGTCGCCGTGGAGAATTGTCATAAATCCTGCAACTTCTGTTCTATGCGGAATATGATATGGTGTAAAGCGCGGACATGCTTTGTGGGGAGCACCATTGTTTACACCCTTTCCAACTGCACAAATCCCGCCTGCAATAATATTATGAACCACAGCTACACCCTGAGTTGCAAGCTTGATTGCCTTATCGGACAGGAAGATATTGTTATCGAGGAGTGTTGGTCCATGAGAAACTTCTATAAAGAGGTCTTCTGCACAACCCATAGCACTTTCCTTATTCTGATTATATTCTTTTGGAAGTACGTTGTCGTGGAAAAAATTCTGTGTTACGCGTGTTCCCTGAGCCTGCCAGTCGAGCCACATTCCGCGTGTACAGTTGTGGATGTGATTCCTGCGGAAAATACAGTCGATTGCGGCATGCATTTTAATTCCACCGATTTCTGCTCCGGCAAGATTCTGTTTATTATTGATGTGGTGGATGTGGTTATCTTCGATGATGGAGAATACACCGCCAAGATGTCCTACAATTCCGGTCTGTCCGCAGTCGTGGATGTTACAGCGGCGGATTATGTGCGAACCGATGTTTTCTTTTGTCCATCCTTCTACCTGTGCCTGGCAGATACAGTCTCTTTCGGTCTGAGTTCCGTCTTTAAATTTCCATTTGAGCCATTTGTTGTCGTTATTTGGCTGGCAGTATTTTCCAAGAGAGATTCCCGAACATTTTGATTCAAAAACTTCGCAGTCTTCGATGATCCAACCCTTAGACCAGTGCGGACCAACCATTCCTTCCTGATATGCAGTTGGAGGAGCCCACTGTGTAGCAGCCTTAGAAATTCTGAATCCGCTTAAAGTGATGTATCCTTTTCCTTCTGCTTCCGGATAGAAACATGCCCTTCGAACAGATATTTCTACAATTTCTTCGTTAGGATCTTTTCCCTGAAAGTTTGCAAAGAAAACTGTTTCGTCGGTTTTTTTATCCTGTTCTGTATACCAGACATATTTTGTGAATTCCTGGTCCCAGGATGGAATATAAACTTCCGGTGCCTGAACTTCTATCTTCTTTTGAACCTCGTACATCGACTTTCCGTTTAAGAAAACATCGCCTGTATGAGCTGTCATATAAGCAATGAACCAGTCTCCGCTTACTAAAGTTGTAAAAGGATTATATTTTCCGAATACCTTGTTCGAAACGCGTGCTGTATATACATCGCCCGAAACATGTGTCCATTTTTTTACGAGTTCTGCTCCGGTAATATGAGCACCAAACGGTGTTTCTGAACGGTAAGTAATACGTTTTTTGTCTGTTCCGCCATTTACAGGATTTACCCACTCACGATAGATTCCGGGTGCAACAATTACTTCGTCCCCCGGCATTGCAATTTTTGCTGCTGACTGAATTTTTTTAAAAGGTTTTGCTTTTGAACCGTCTCCAACTGATGTCGCAGCTGCATTTACATAATATTTCATAAGTCCTCCAGAAAATAATCGATAAAACCCTTAATACTAATCTATCATACAATCATAAAAAAAATATACTTAAAATCTATTAAAATTGAATGATTATTAATCAGGCTGCGGATAAAACTGATTTTCACCCCCCCGGATTCCGGCAAAAACTGATATGTACTGCCGGTTGCCCCGAAAAGTCTTGAAAAATGCGTTATAAAGGCCTTATAAATAAAATACAAATTTTATATAGAAATTTGCAATTTACAAAAGCGTCAAAATTATAGTATACACTTATGGATATAAATAAGAAAAATCGTGGCGCCCTCCCAATGTTCCAGCTTACATTTCCTCTTGCAATGGAACAGATTTTCAGGGTTCTTGTCTCTGCTGTCGATACGCTCATGCTCAGTAATTACAGCAACAGTGCCGCAGCCGGTGTTGCAGTCACCTCCCAATACGTTTTCTTTTTAAATCTTATATTCTCTGTTATAGCTACCGGCTGCTCCATCGTTCTTTCGCAGTACATTGGTGCACAAAAATCTAAAGATGAATTAAACCACATAGCCCAGGCCGGCGCTGTGATGATGCTCATTGTTTCTGCCGTGATTACCGTAGCTGTAATCTTTGGAACAGCTCCTATCTTAAGCCTTTACGACCTTGAACCCGAAGTTCGCTCTTCGGCAATAAAATATTTTGTAATCTTTGGCGGAATCTGCTGCTTCTTCAACGGCTTTAGTCTTTTACAGGCTTCCATTTTAAGAACTTACGGCTACACAAAAGAAGCCATGATTACTTCGATTGTTGCAAACTTAGTCAATGTTTTTGGAAATGCAATCTCTATCTACGGATGGTTCGGACTTCCTGTAACAGGTGTAAGCGGTGTTGCATGGTCTTCGGGCATTTCGATGATTGTTTCTTTCTTCCTCTTTATATACTTTATAAAACGCCACAGGGATGTTCAGTTTACATTTAAAGGAATTTCTAAGGTACCACTCGAAAGCTATAAAAAAGTTTTGTCTGTAGGTATCCCGACTGCCGGAGAAAGTCTTTCCTACAACATCAGTCAGATCCTCATCATGAAGATGATTACAAAACTTGGAACAAATGCCATCACAGCCCAGAACTACACCCAGACAATCATGCGCTTTGTATTCGCAATTGCAGTTTCAATCGGTAATGCAACCCAGATTAAGACGGGATATTACGTTGGTTCAAGGCAGACAGATATTGCATACAAAAAGGTTATTAAATATCAGCTGATTGCAACCGCCTGCTCAACCTCTCTTGTTCTTCTTGTAAACATATTCAAAAATCCGATTATCGGTTTCTTCCCGAATATCCCGGAACTCCGCTCTTTCATGCGTACCTTATTCACCTGCTGTATTTACATCGAAATTGGACGTACCCTGAACCTTGTATACGTGGGTGCATTAAAAGGAGCCGGCGACATCAAATTCCCGGTTTTCTACGGAATCTTTTCGATGTGGGGCATAATGGTTTTAGGAAGCTGGATTTTTGGTTTAAAACTCGGATTTGGACTTGCAGCTTTCTACCTCTGCATCGGAACGGACGAAACTACACGCGGAATCGTTATGTTCTTTAGATGGAAGAGTAAAAGGTGGAAAAAACACGCTCTGGTATAGTATAATATTTTATATAAATCATTCTTAAATCATTCTGGAGTGTCTATGATAAAAGAATTAGCAAATCAGATTAATCAGGTTTTGATCGGTAAAGAAGAAATCGTTAAAAATGTTCTTGTCTGTCTTTTATCTGGCGGACACGTTCTTTTAGAAGATGTTCCGGGCGTTGGAAAAACAACACTCGCAAAAGCCCTTGCAAAATCGATTGATTCAAGCTTCGGACGAATTCAGTTTACTCCAGACACACTTCCGGGCGACATTCTTGGAATGAATATTTACAACTCAAAAAAACAGGAATTTGAATATAAACCGGGAATTATCTCGAACCAGCTCATCCTTGCAGACGAAATAAACCGTACTTCTCCAAAAACTCAGTCGGCACTCCTCGAAGCAATGGCAGAAGGCCAGACAACAATTGATGGAAAAATCTATACACTCCCGGATCCTTTTATGGTAATCGCAACCCAGAACCCGATTGAGTTTATGGGAACTTACCCTCTGCCCGAAGCACAGCTCGACCGTTTTATGATGAAGCTTTCTATAGGCTATCCGAACGAAGAAAGCGAAATCAAAATGGCAGAAAATTTTACAAAAGGAAACAGCCTTGAAGAAATAAAACCTGTCTGCACCACAAAAGACATAATCAAGGCAAAAAAAGACGTAGAAAAAATTCATATTTCCAAAGAACTGATTGCATACGCAAGAAGCATAATCGACCTTACAAGAACCGAAGAAAAAATCAGCCTTGGAGCAAGCCCTCGTGCACTTTTAAATCTTATAAGGGCTTCGCAGGCACTCGCATACATCAATGGAAGGGATTTTGTAAAACCGGACGATATTAAGGAAGTTGCTGTTTATGTTCTTCATCACAGGGTAATCCTTTCTTCCGAAGCAAAAATCTCGAGGGAAAATGTGGATGAGCTTTTAACCTGGCTCATTGGTAAAGCAGACGTACCAACCGATAAATGAGAAAAAACAGATTAATTGTCCTTGCGCTCTGGATTCTCGCCCTTGTAGGAATCAGTATTTCTGGCGGCCCCGTAACTTATGGATTTTTTTTCGCCGTTACATTGGTTCCGGTTGTTTCTATAATCAACATAATTGCTGTAGTTACAAAATACAGAATTCATCAGACGCTCGAAGGAAAATATTTTACAAGCAACGAACCCATTCCTTTTCACTTTAGCCTGCAGAACGAAACTTTTTTTGCTTTTCCTAGCCTGCGAGTAAAATTTTTTACAACTTTTTCTACAGTAAACGACATTGACGACACAAAAGAATTCGAAATTTTTCCTGATTCGGGTATCACAAAAAAAACAAACCTCATATGTAAGTACCGCGGCATTTACGAAGTAGGATTTAAGCTTTTGGAAGTACGCGACCTCTTTCATCTTTTCTGTTTTACCTGTAAAAATCCGGAGACTCTTAAAGTAAATATCCGTCCAAAGCTTTACGACCTGGATAATTTAAAAACACTTTCCATCTCTAAGCTTGCAAAATCAACTTCGCAAAGCAGCTCAGACTTTCCCGATGTAATAAGCCGAGAATACCAGGAAGGAGACAGCACAAAATTAATCAACTGGAAGCTTTCAGCAAAAAATCAGAAGCTCATGGTAAGAACTTTGACCGGCGACACACAAAAATCTGTGAGCATAATACTCGGAAGTCAGAGGGATTATATGGATAATAAAATATTCATCCCGCTCGAAAATAAACTTCTGGAAATTGCTCTCTGCCTTACAAATTTCTGCCTCAAAAAAAATACACCGGTAAACGCTTTTTACATGCAGGATACTCTTCATTCACATTTTATACAGGATTCAACCACCTTCCAGGCTTTTTATGATGACCTTTCCATAATGCAGTTTTCTCCGGATTTTAAAAATGAAAACACACTTATCGCTCTTGGCGAAAATCCAGAGCTTTTTAATTCAAAACTCGTAATCTTTATTCTTCCACAGTGGACCGTGCACAGTCAGATCCTCATGGAAAAATTAAACAAATATAACATTGCAACAAAGGCATACATCGTCTGCGATTCAGAAGAAGGCTACACACAGATTCCGCAATCCCAGGTAGATATCTCTGTTCTTACGAGCGAGGCAAAACTGGAGGAAGAGTTATGATCGACACCCTCTACCTCCTCCTCTACACTCTTCCTCTCTCAATCGCTTTTATGACCTTTGAATGCACCGGCATAGAGCTTTCTTCTCCAACCTTCGCCACCTTCATCCTGTCGGTTTTTATTCCCTCGTGCCTCATCGTTTTTAAAAAAGGAAACACCGCTTTTAAAGTTTCCTGCGTTGTAATCCTTGTTTTGCTTGTCGGACGCTTTTTATTCAGCCTGTTCCCGAATGGAAATCCCGATTTTATCCTTTCGAACCTCAAGTACATCTGGATTTCGCTTTTGTCGCTCTTTGCATTCGGTCTTGGCCTTCTGATGATCCGCTTCCGTTTCTTCAGGATTCTTACCGCCATCGGCTTAATCGCATATCTTATCACCATGCTTTCGCTGAACCTTTTAGTAAACGCTTCTGGCATTGCGCTTATGTTCTTTCAGTGTACAATCATCCTTGCAGAAGAAACACAACTCCACTGGAAAAAAGAAGGATATACCGACCACAAAAAACACCTTGTTTATATTTCGCCATTCCTTCTGGCAGGTCTTCTTATGGCGCTCATCATCAAATCTCCGGACGACCCTTACAGCTGGAATTTTGTAAGAAAAATTGTGACCTATTTTAGATCGGGTGGTTCAAAAGTTACCCAGATGCTCTTTTATAATACACGCGACGATTTTGAAGACGATCTTTTAAATCTGAAAAACATAGACGAAATAAATAATTATTCTAACATTGAGCCTGCAGATATAATGGAATTAAAAAACGGATACAACGGCGAAAAAATCATCTATCTGGATGGAAAAATTTATGATTCGCCTTCTAAAGAATTTCATAAAGAAGCTGTGGGCCTTGATGTTTTGGAAACTCTTTCTGCAGCAATTCAATACAGGGAAGGTCATCCTCAGGATATTTTAAAATCCGTTATTCTTGAACTAAAATTTAAAATGTATAAAACAGGATACGTTTTTTCTCCATTAAAAACACTTTCTGTAAAACTCCTGGACGGAAAAACAAAGATAGAAGGAACAGGCGGACAGATTCTCTTTGATAAAAAAATGGGGTACGACACTCATTACCAGGTTGAATACTTTATGCTGAACTCAAGACATCCCGAATTCCGTAAATTTGCCTGCCGTGAATATCAGACAACACCGGAACTGTGGGAAAAACTCCGCCTGACCTATCATCTTGAATATGACCCCGAATACTCCTTTGAAAAATTCCTTGAACACCGCGAAGCAATTTATAAAAACTACACACAGACAGAAGAAGTTCCCGAGCGCATAATCAAAATGATTTCGGAAGAACTTAGTGAATACAATCTTTCGCTCGAAAAAGGACAATTTCTCTTAGATAGAAAACGCACCTACGATAAATTAAAACTCTTAGAAGCCTGTCTCTGGAATACACCGGTAGAAAAAACAGGATACCACCCGGCAGTTCTTTTTAAAATGCTCGCTCGTTCGCAGGGAATTCCTGTTCGCCTTGTTCAGGGATTTGTTGTTCCTATAAAAGACCAGAGAAGTATAACCGTAAAATCAAATATGATTCACATCTGGCCCGAAGCCTATCTTGATAACATTGGCTGGATTCCTTTTGAACCTTTCGGAGGATTTGGCTCAGGCTCCAGCTGGACTCTTTTTGACGAAAATCCAACAACATCTTTTGAATTACCCGAAGAATATTATCCATATCCGCTTCCAGAAGCTTTACCCGAAGAAGATTATGTTCCTTATTCAAAGCCCGAAACAAAAAGCAATAACCTTTACTGGGTGATTATCGGTGGCTCTCTTTTTATAATCATTTTATCTATTGTTTTGATTATTCCGCTCACTCTTTTAGTCCTGCATCATAAATATAAAAAAGCAGCGGCAGAAGAAAAACTTCGAATCATCTGTAAACGAAACCTTAAAATCCTGCATTTTATTGGTTTTGACATAAAAACAGACGAAACGCTCACAGAATTTGCCGGGCGTGCAACAGAATCAATCGAAAATCCGGGCGACTGTTTCCTCTTTATAAAAAGTTACGAATATCTTTTATACTCAGAGAAAAAAATCACCGAAAAAATGATTGTCGAAAGCAGAAAATCAACCCGCACACTCCTTACTCTTTTGAAAAACGAAAAACCAAAGCTTTATTTTGTTTACTTTCTAAGAAGTTTTCAGTAACTTTAAAATATGATGTTCATGCAGCTTTTTTTGGTCATTTTATTTTTATTCTCTGTAGGAAGCTTTTTCGGCTGGGTCTTAGAGCTTTTTTTCCGTCGCTTTCTTTCAAAAAATAATCCCGACAGAAAATGGATTAACCCGGGCTTTTTAGTAGGTCCCTGTCTTCCTCTTTACGGCTTTTCTCTCACAATTTTATATCTTCTTTCTAAAATTGACTTATGGTTCATTGAAAATCCGATTGTAAAACAGATTTCTCTTTTTATAGTGATGTCAATCTGCATCACTTTTATAGAATTTATTGCAGGATTAATTTTTATAAAAGGAATGAAGATTAAGCTCTGGGATTATTCAGACTGCTTTGGTAACATCAAGGGAATTATCTGTCCACAGTTCTCTTTTTACTGGATTGTCTTGAGTGCTCTATACTACTTTTTTATAAACCCGCGTATTATTTCCTGGGTTTTCTGGTTTACAAATCACATCGCCTTTTCTTTTGTAATAGGATTTTTCTACGGAATTATGACAATCGATGTTATCTATTCTTTCAACCTTGTTTCTAAATTAAAGAAGCTCGCAAAAGAAAACCAGATGATTATCATCCTTGAAAACTTAAAGCAGCAGATTAGAAAAATCAACGAAGAACAGAAGCAGAAAATACACTTCCTCTTTTCTTTTAAGACCGACAAGGATTCTTTAACAGAAGTCTTTAGAAAATACATCGACCGCTTTAAAAAGTAAGCTTTTGCAGGTAAAATCCCTTATTTTTCTCCGTTTTTGCAGCCTCCCGCTGATTTTTTTATACAATTATTAAATTGAATTTGTATATTTATAAAAATCAAAAATCTATAAACTGTGATTAAATATGAGTAAATTTAAATTTGCATTTAAAGATCAGACTTTAAATATGACAGAGGGAAATCCCCTCAAACTCATTTTAATTTTCTCTATACCTATGCTCATCGGAAACATCTTCCAGCAGGCCTATAACCTTGCAGATGCAGTAATCGTAGGTGAATACCTTGGAAGCGATCCTTTTGCGGCAATTAACGCAACCGCTTCCATCACATTTTTCTTTTTTGCACTCTGTAACGGCTTTGGTTCTGGCGGAGGAATAATCACTTCGCAATTCTTCGGCGAAAATGACGAAAAGAAAATCAAAAACTGTATTATAAACGTTGGATATATAATGTTTGTAATGCCACTTCTCATTGGTCTTATTTCTTTTATTTTCGCAGGCCCTTTCCTTGAACTTCTGGATACTCCTAAAAACATCCGTGCCACTGCAACCACCTATTTAAGAATCAACAGTGTGGGTATTATTTTTATCTCGCTTTATAACTATATTTCTTCCATACTCCGCGCCCTTGGGGATTCAAAATCTCCGCTCTTCTTCCTGGTTTTTGCAACAATCTTAAACATCATCCTGGATCTTATTTTTATCCTGGTTTTTAATATGGGAGTTGTAGGGGCTGGAATTGCAACAATCATCTCGCAGTTTGTTTCTGGTTTTTTGTGCTTTATTTATGCGCTTAAGGCAAATCCATATTTTAAGTTTTCAAAATCAGACTTCCGCGTTAATCCATATATGATTAAAAAATGTCTTAAGCTCGGATTCCCGCTTTCGCTCCAGTTTTCGATGATTGCTGTTTCCTGTATGGCTCTTCAGACTGTCGTAAACGGATACGGTTCTACAGCGGTTGCAACCTTTGGAGCAACAAGCAAGCTGGAACAGGTTATCCATCAGCCTTACCAGACTATAGCTGCTGCCCTTTCTACCTTTGCGGGACAGAACTACGGTGCAAAAAAATACGACAGAATTATAAAAGGCTACCACCGCTGCCTCTGGATTATGACAATCTTTACTCTTATCATGATTCCGGTTATCCAGCTCTTTGGAAAAAGCTTTATCTTCGTTGATAATCCTATTGTAAAAATAGACGGGGCTGCAGCATTACGAATTTCCAGTTATTTTTATATCTTCCTTGGTCTTATTTACGTTGTCCGCGGAATTTTATCTGGTATTGGGGATTCCTTTTTCGCACTTTTAAATGGTATAATAGAGGTAATAGGTCGCTTTACTGTACCATTTATCCTTACGCGCATAGAATCCATAGGTTACTGGGGAATCTGGTGGTCTGTAGGAATTGTATGGTTTTTAAGCGGCGCTACTGCATGGATTCGTTATAAATTTATGAAACGTGCACTTCTAAAAAAGAAGGTCAGCGAAACTTAAAAATGAAAAATTATATCTTTTATGAAAAAGAAATAATTCTTAAAGATGATGATTCTCTACCTGAGCTAGCAGATTTAGAAAAGCTGAAGGCAGAAAATTCCATAAAAGGACTTTTTAAAGAAAAACAGTTTGATTATCAGGCTCTGGGACTTTCTTCCCTGAATAACCTTCCAAAAGGTCTTAAAACAATCCAGCTGCGACAATATTTTGCCTGTCACGAAGACGAAGAAAACATTCTTGCTTCCAGGGCAAAAAGTCTTTTAAACTGGCACGAATCAAATAAATTCTGCGGCTCATGCGGAAAGCCTTTAAAAGATCACAACACATTAACTGCTCTTGAATGTACTTCCTGCAAAAAAATTATTTTCCCCAAAATCGAACCATGTGTTATCGTACTTATCCAGAAGGATGATAAAATTCTTTTAGCACGCCACACATACCGTAATCAGGATACATTTGCCTGTATAGCGGGATTTATAGAAGCCGGTGAATCCGCAGAACACGCTGTGCGTCGGGAAGTTTTTGAAGAGACCGGATTAAAGATAAAAAATATAAAATATCGTGGAAGTCAGGCATGGCCGTTCCCGGATCAGCTGATGCTCGGTTTTTCGTGCGAATACGAAAGCGGTGACCTTGTACTCCAGAAAGAAGAGATTGCAGAAGCAAAATGGTTTGACCCGAATAACTGTCCTGCAAGTCCAAAGCCTGGTTCAATAGCCTATAAATTAATTCATAACGAGATTTAGATGATAGAGACGTCGGATACAAAAAAAGGAATTTTTTTCTTAATTTCCTCTGCCTTCTTTTTTGCACTCATGGCTGTTTTCGTAAAGCTAGCCGGCGACATTCATTTTATTCAGAAAGCATTTTTCCGTAATGCCGTTGCATTTATAATTGCACTAACGGGAACCATCCGCGACTACAGAAAAAACGGAAAAGAAGCGGTAACAATTCCAAAGGGTTCCATGCTCTTTCTTATTTTAAGGGCAATTGCGGGTTCCGTCGGTGTATTCGGAAACTTTTACGCCATAGACAGAATCCTTCTTTCCGATGCGGCAATCTTAAATAAGATGGCACCATTCTTTACGATTCTTTTCAGCTACATCATCTTAAAAGAAAAAATAAAACCTCTTCCTCTCATCTGCATCATAATTGCCTTTTCGGGTTCCATCCTGATTGTAAAACCTTCTTTTAATTTTACACAGATGCTTCCGACTTTAGCAGCTTTTATGGGTGGAGTTGGAGCGGGTCTTGCCTATGCAAGCGTAAGAAAGCTCAGTTACCTTCACTGTAACGGAAAAATAATCATTCTGTTTTTTTCGGCTTTTTCCATGCTTCTTTCCGTCCCGTATATGATTGTAAGCTTTAATCCTATGACCTTGTATCAGACCGGGATGCTCATTTGTGCAGGTGCTTGTGCCGCAGGCGGACAGTTTTCTGTTACGGCAGCATACTATCATGCACCGGCGAATAAAATTTCCATTTACGATTATTCACAGGTTTTATTCTCTACGCTCTTTGGCTTTATGTTCTTTGGTCAGTTCCCGGACTATTTGAGTCTTATAGGATATATAATCATCATCACAATGGCCATTGTAAACTTTATTTACTCCGAACACTGCAAAGATACGGAATTTTCCGGTTTATAATTATCCCAAACTGCATTATAATTTAGTTAATCGTTTAACAAGAGGTTAAAAATGGCCACAAATAAACTCATCATTTCGGATAGAATTTCTAAAAAAATCACTCCAGACATGACAGGTCTTTTCTTCGAAGACATAAACTTTGCGGCAGACGGCGGTCTTTATGCAGAATTAATAGAAAACCGTTCATTCGAAGCTGTAAAAAGCTGTGGAGAAAATCACAACTATGTTTTACAGGAAGATAATCTCTATGCCTGGTCTTCAAACTCGGGCCATCCGGAAAACCTCCAGATTTCTTTTAATCAGCCTGTTTCGGAAAATAATCCCCATTATTTAAGATTCACTGCAAAAAAGGCAGGAGAAGGATTTACAAACAAGGCATACGACGGCCTCTTCCTTAAAAAAGGAATGAAGTACAAGCTTTCTTTTTATGCCCGCGAAGTTGATTACCCTAAAGGAACGATTATTGCTTCTGTGGTAAAAAAAGGAAGCGTTTTTGCAAAGACAGAAATCACTTTTAAAAATGCGGTAAAACGTCCTAAAGAATGGATGGATACAATCAAAGTTACCTGCGACACAATGGACTGGCATTATTACGAAGGCGTTCTTGAAGCAAAAAAAGACGTTCAGAATGCTTTATTCGAGCTTTCGCTTTCTAAACCGGGAACTGTTGAGTTTGATCTTATTTCTTTAATCCCCCAAGATGCAGTAAAAGGTGTATTCCGAAAAGATTTATTCAATGCTTTAAAAGATTTACACCCGGCTTTCCTACGCTTTCCGGGCGGATGTATTGTAGAAGGTACAAGTTTGATGCGCCGTTACCAGTGGAAAAACACCGTTGGTGAATTAAAAGACAGAAAAATAAACACCTGTCTCTGGGCCGTACAGGGTGGAAATACAATCGGACAGTACGAAATGCCTGACTGCCATTATATGCAGAGCTACGGAATCGGTTTTTATGAATACTTCCTCCTGTGCGAGCTTTTATCTTCTAAACAACGCGTATGTAAACCTCTTCCAGTATTAAACATTGGTGTTGCATGCCAGTTCCGTTCTTACGAGACTGTTCCTGTAAACTCAGAAGAGTTTGAAAAATATGTACAGGACGCCCTTGATTTAATCGAATTTGCAAACGGACCTGTTACTTCTAAATGGGGAAAGCTCCGTGCCCAGATGGGACATCCAAAACCATTCAACCTTGAGCTTCTTGCAATCGGAAATGAACAGTGGGAAAGCGGTGCCGTAGACCTTGCTCCACGTTACATCGCTTTTGAAAAGGCAATCCATAAAAAATATCCAAAAATCAAATGCCTTGGTACGGCAGGTCCATTTATAAATCATCCTTTACACACTTCGGCATGGAACTTCTACCGTAAAAACATCAAGACAAATAAAAACTTTACTTATGCCGTAGACGAACACTACTATGTTGCCCCGGAATGGCTCTACGAAAACGTTGCTTTATACGACAAATACCCTCGCGACATAAAGGTTTTTGCAGGAGAATACGCAAGCCACGATGTAAACCTTTCTAACTCTGTAGAAGGCGCTGTAGCCGAAGCTGCAATGATGACCGGTATGGAAAGAAACGGCGACCTTGTAGAATTTGCTTCTTATGCACCACTCTTTAACAGAATAGGACATTCACAGTGGACTCCAGATCTTATCTGGTTTGATACAGAAAAGGTTGTTTTAACACCAAGCTATTACATCCAGAAGCTCTTCTCTGATTATTCTGGTACAGCTGCACTTGAATTAAACGGTCAGGAAAAAACACTCAGAAAATCAGGAATTTATATTTCGGCTGTTAAAAACGGAACACAGAAAATCATTAAGATTGTTAACGGCTCGAAAGAAGAACAGAATATTGAACTTTTGAGTACAGACAAAAAACCACTTTCTGCAAAGGCAAAAATTGTTACAATGCAGGCTTTATCTGGAAAAGCTAAAAAAGTTGTACCGACAGACGCTGTAGATTTAAAAGAAGGAAATAAGGTTCTTAAGAATTCAAAGCTTTCTAACCTGGAGATTTGTCAGAAGCGCGCTCCCGAAGAAGCTGTAGTACTTAATCAGAATAAAACTCTCTCTGGTGAAATTAAAGTAAGCGGAAAATCAGTAACAGTGCTCATCATTCAATAAGCACCATTACCATTTTCATCGTTACCGTTTTATTTTAGAATTCGGCACCCAACTGAGTAATAAGATCTATACAACCTGCATTTGTAAGATTTGAAATTATTGGCAGATTCATATAGTCAACATTAGTCATTATAACGTTTGAAATTTCTTCAATATCGCAAACGAGTGCATCTTTTTCTGACACATTAATTGATTCAGATTTTCCAAGAACTGATTTAATTTCAAGCTTAACAAAATCCTGATCTGCAATAAGAACATTAACACCTGCTATTCCAGTTTCAGAATAATCGTTGTAGTCAAAAACAATTTTCATATCAGAAAAATAATCAAAGATATCATCCAGTTCAGGATTAAAATCTGTTATAGAAAAACTTCCATTTGCTCCGCCTTTTTTATATTCAGCAAGGTCAAAGTTTTCAAAAACAACAGAGAAAACATCTACAGGTACATCGTCTGCATCATCCTGGAAATAAAGAACATATTTTCCGTTGTGAAGATTGTTTTCTGTTATTCCTTCGCCTTTTACAGCCAGGCTTCCTTCGTCTGGAATAGTAAATTCAAGATCAAATGTGTTTTTATTTCCATTAACTATGTTAGAAGAGAAAACAGTAACGTAATCATTTGCAGTTAATCTGTTTGAATTGATGATGTCGTTTTCGTCGATAGAGATTTCGTAAGCAAGAGTGATTTCATTTTCGCCGGAAAGTGTTTCTATTTTCTGTTTAATTGAAGTAATTGCTTCGTCTATACCGCTTTCAAAATCATCTTCAGAAAAACTTGTTCCATCCCAATCGGCTAGAGTTTTTGAAAAGTCCTTAACAAGCTTTTTAATATCCTTATCTTTTTTTACATCTTCAAGAAATACTACAAGGAATTTTTCCAAAGTTGCTTCATCAATCTGTCCGATAAAACAAGCCTGACCGTTCAAATCTTTTCCAAGCTGAACTTTGCTTTCTGAATTAAAGATGATATCAACATACTTATAAATATTTTTTGTATATTTTCCAAAATCCTTTTTTAAGAATTCAAAAAGGCTGTCATAAATACCATAAACATCGCCCATTTTTGCAATGGAAAGAGATTTATCTTTCATAACCATTGGTTTTGTAAGAACTTCAGGAACGTTTAGATAAAGTCTGTTTGAACTTGATTTAAAACGAATATCAGCACTTACGATATCTACATCATTTGCACCAAGTTTATAATACATTCCTAAATCAGTCTTTTTCCTGTTTACATTAAAATCCAAAGTTAAAGATTTGATGCAGCTTAAATCTACACCTGCCAGAGGATTGATTACAGAGTAGAAAAGATCAGAAGGAATTACTTTCATCTGAGTCTTAGATCCAAAATCTGAAATATCAAAATTCTTTAAAACATCTAAGCCACCCGAAAAATCTTTAAAACCTTCGTTCAGGTTGTATTTAATTACACCATTAAGATATGACTGTGGTGTGCTCTTATCAATCTGTTCTTTAGAAAAAGAAACAGAACCTCTTGCTGCAAAAATGATGATTAATGCGGCAATAATGCCAACTGCAAGAACTGAACCTGCAATGGCAAAAATTTTTTTGGAATTTTTCATTTTCGTCTCCCTTTTTTTTTGATGTTTCATCATAACTATTCAAGGGTTTTATGTCTATAATCAGTGTTTTTTAAAAATTCAAGGAAGAGCCAGAGAGCTGCTCCAATGATGATGTATAAAACTTCGTATAAAAGATATCGAAAGCTGTTCATTCCTTTAAGATAATAAAAGCCCGGAAGAAGCGAAGAAATGATTTTTGTATGTTTTAATTCTATAAATACCGGCGTAAAAATGATGGACATAAAAACTGTAAGACAAAGAACAATTCCAAAAGATTTAAGCGAAGAAAAAACAGTGCACAAAATATTCACAAATACGATTAAAGCCGCTTCGTAAAGTAAAAGTGACAGGATTTCGCGCAAAAAATTTGTCCCGATTCCACAAAAATATACAGCCAGAAGTACAAGCACTAAAGGAATAAGGCTCAAAAAGAAAAAATAAGACATGGTTCTAAGAGTTTTAAATCTAACATGCCACCAGATAAAAAGCCCCTTTTCCTGGTCGATGATGTAATAAACTGCAATTGCAAAGACACAAACCAAAAGCCAGACAGAAAGGATTCCTCTAAGTGGCAAAAAGATTAGTCCTTCGTTTTTAAAAGGTGATATTTTATCTTTGGTCAAAATCCCTGCGTCTTCTTCGAGTCCAACCTGTTCAAAAAGTTTTACAACGGGGACATTCCTCTTATAAAAAGCTTCAAAATCTCTTTGGCTCAAAAAATCTTCTTTTGAGTTAGGAAAATTATTGTTTATATAAAGCTCACATAAAACAGGAGCTACGAATTCCATCAGTTTAGAAAACATGACTTCTTTTAAAAGCTTATGGCTCACACTTTCTTCTGGAACAATGACCTGAATTTTGTTTTTTATGTCTTCCTTTTTACAAAGTGCGATTAATTCGTCGTGAAGATTTCCAGGAATAACCCAGATTTCGTTGATTTCGCCGGTATAAAGTGCTTTTTCTGCCTCTTCGATATGATTATAAGCTGCATATTTAAAGTTTGATTTTTCGGTAAGAAGTTTTTGATAAAATTTTTCTGCAGTATTATCTGAGGCTTCTTCGAGCACAAGACCGATTGTAAAAAGCTGACCAGAATCAGTTTTAAAATTTTTGAGGCCAATGCAGATTAAAAAGATGATTAAAATCATGCTATAAAAACAGGGCTGCATTAAAAATCGTTTTATAAGATAAAAATACTTTTTCATGAAGCGGCTCCCTTTTTTATCTTAAGATGCCTTAAAAAGATTGCACCGCCTGTAAATAAAAGAAAATAGATGATTATAAAAACACCGGGGATTGCAGCTGTAATTGCTTCCACGCGGGACATTGCTTCTGCGGCCTGCATGCTTTCTGCGGTGTACATTTCTTTCCCACCCGCCAGAATATTTTCTGCATACGAGAGGGCTGTCCCCGTTGGAAGAACCTCTCCAAAACGCCTTATTCCCCCAGGTAAAAATGAGCCCGGATAAAAATAGCCCGAAACAAAAGAAAAACTGAATATGACTAAAAAAAGTATGATTATTTTTAATGCCGGATTTTTTACTGCTTCGTAAACAAAGGTCTGAAGGCCCGTAAACAGAAGAACACATAAAATCATTTTTATGGAAAACAGAAAAAAACCTGCGGCCGGATTATTGCCGAATTCCGGAAAGTCAAAAATACCTGTTATAAAAAAGAACAAAAGAAAAAGGGAAAAAATAAAATAGAGCGCCAGATTCAAGAGAAAAACAGCGGACAGCTCGGATGCAACCTGTTTTGCCGGGCCTGCCCCCCGCCGCGCCAGCAATACAAAAAATCCATCCGCAGGCCCGGCATAAAACCCATTGCTCACGAACGAAAGCAAAAGAATGTACAAAAGGAGCAGCGAAATAAGAAAGGATGCATAGAGCGAGATCCCCTGTCTTCCACCGGCCACTTTAACTTCGGAAATATTTCCACGGCGTATCAAAAGCTTAATGTAGTTTTCGAAAATACCTGCGATATGTGAATTCTGCATCCTGTAAGAAACATGGTTTTTATCCATATATTCCATCAGCGTAAAAAGGCCGCCTTCGGTATACAAAATCACGCTGGAAGCAAGAGAAGCAACTTCGTCCATCACAACACCAGAAATACCTTTTAGCCCGGATTTTACGTAATACTGAATAATAGAATCATTCTGAAGATAATAAAGTGAATCAACAAAATCAGAAGGAATCACAGCGTAAGCAGAAATTTCATCTTTTTCGAGCGCTTTTTTTGCATCCTCTTCTGAACGGTATTCACGGATATCAAGAACATAGCGTGTATCATCCATGTTTTTAAGAAAAACCATTCCGAGCTTTAAAAGATTATTGTTCTTAGAGCCGGTTACCCCGACCGAAAACCTGATTTTATTTTCTGCCAGATTTGATTTTTTGATTATATGATAGCCCGCCGTGATAATGACAAAACAAAAACAGAGGGAAATTAAAACTGCATTTTTGAAAATCTTTTTAATTCTTTTAAGATTAAGTATAAAATACGAAAACACGCTTATCCCCAGATTTCTTTTAAGATGGATTTAGCATTGCGACCTTTTTTATATTCAACCGAAGCCCCGTCTTTAATGATAAAACAGGTATCGCAAAGTTCAATTTCCTGAATTTCGTGAGTTGCAATGAGGGCTGTCCCCCCTGTCCCGGTAAATTCTTTTAAATATTTATAAATTGTTTCTTTACAGAATAAATCAAGGGATGCGGTTGGTTCATCGAGCAAGAGAATTTCTGGATTATTGTAGATTGCACAGCCAAGCGAAAGTCTTTTTTTCATCCCGCCCGACATTTTTTTTACAGGCACGTCTAAAAATTCATTTATTCCAAGGCTTTTTAAAAATCCTGATGAAAGAGACTTTTCCAATTCATCTTTTTTATACCAGAAATTAAGATTATCCCGGGCAGAAAGTTCTTCTATTAATGATAATTCCTGCGGCACATAGGCTATAATTTTTCTTGAAGCGTTTTTGTCTTTTAAAAGATTTACAGATTTATATAAAAAACTTCCGCCTTTACACGGTACAATTCCTGCCAGAACAGATAAAAGAGTTGATTTTCCACATCCGTTTTGTCCGAGTATTCCGATTATCTTTCCGCTTTCGGTTTTAATGGAAAAATCTTTCAATACTTCTTTTTTTCCATAAGATTTACAAACTTTCTGAATTTCTATCATGATTAAAATAATACACTATTTTGCGCTTTCTTTTAATTTCTTTTTATTCTGATACATATCTTTATCTGCGCGGGCAAAAACATCTTTTAAAAGCTTATCCTTATTAAAATCATAATCAGCAAGGCCGCTTGCAACTACTACTGCATCTGCTTTTTTATTATTGATTACGCTCTTTTTTCTTAAAGCAGAAAGAATTGCTTTTCTGTCAAAGTAATCAGCCCCTATAAGGATTACGGCAAATTCATCACCACCTATCCTGTATACCGGACTGTGACTAAAGAACGAACAAATGATTTTACTTGCTTCGCACAAAAGCTGATCTCCCGCTTCGTGCCCATGCTTGTCGTTCATCTTCTTTAAATTATTTACATCGAATACACAGATAGAAAATGGATTCATAACTCCGCCGGAAATTTCTGAATTCATGATTTCTTCTGCCTTTTCGTATGCAAGACGATTTTTTACACCGGTAAGCCCATCGGTATTGGCCATTTCTGCCGCAGTTCTAAGCTTTTCTGTATATTCTTTTTCCTTATCTACCTGGCTTGTTATATTCTGAATCGCAAAAATATAATGATTCAAATCTCTTTCGAGGGCCGGAACAACATTCATCTGAAAAAATATAGGCTGTTTATTCAGCACTACCCTGTAACGGATAGAAAGATTTTTTCCGGCTTTTAAATCGGGCAGGATTGTTTCTTTCTTCATAAACTCTATAACCTTTGCCCTGTCGCTTACATAAACTACTTTAGGAATATTTTCGATAGAATCTTCAAAAAAATCATCTCCCTCGTGCTGAAGTTTAAACGTTGCAAAATTCGTACTGCCTATATATTCCTTATATTTGAAGTTTTCTATATTTACATAATATACGCTTTCGTAATCGTGGCAGAGCGCATGCATTATTCCTGTATAAGTGACGATATTATTTTTTGCCCTTACTAATTCTTCTTCTTTAAACTCAACTTTTTTCTGAAGCTGAACTAAATCCGTAACATTCTGATAGATTCCTTCTATTCTTATACCCTGAGTATAATTCTTGTCGAGTCTACCTGTTACACGGATATTTTTTGGTTCTTTTTTAGAAGTGTGACTTACGTATAAAAGTTCAACAAGCTTTCCCTTCTTCATCTTGTTGATTGCTTTTTCCAAAACCGGATGATAAGACTTATCTATACTCGCATACCATAAATCATAAAATTCTTCCGGAGTATATTTTTTTCCCTTAAGCCCAAGATAATGTTCCATTACCTCATCGCCGGACATCCTGGGGTGAGAATCAGCTTTCATTTCTATGGTCCATAAACCGGTTTTAGTTTTCTTTAAAACTTCCCTGCTAAGCTGATTTTTCTTTGCTTCATCCATCATAATAATTATAACCTATTATCGATTATTTACAAATTTCGCTTTCGATATTTTCTCCACCCTGAATTTTTCCGTTTTCATCACGTCTAAAGCTGCTCATAAATCTCCATGCATGTTCACAGGTGTGTTCACGGCAGTCATGTCCCTGTCCGCTTATACTTCCAAAAATATTATAAATTTTTCCATCACGGTTTTTAAAAAGCTGCATTGTTAAAGTTGCATCACGAGATTTATCATAAGATTTATAAGTGATATCTCCATCAATTCCCCAGATTTTATTCTTCCAGTTGTCCTTGTCTTCGAGCTTTACGTTGTATTCGGCGGTTGCTCCGTTTAATTTAAGGGCGTAAGCCATTCTGTTTAAACACTTCTGCTCCTGGAAAGGAAGCTCCGGTAACGGTGTGATTTCTCCTCCGGCATAAAAAATCGGAACCGGCTCTGTCGTATTCACTTCTTTTTCTATTTTCCTAAAATAAACATTTTCGCCAATGTCCACTGTTGCATCCATTGGAGCGGCTGCTGCTATACTCAAAGGATATTCCTGAATTAAATCCCAGGTTTTTATTCCGCCCATCGAAAATCCTGTTGCATAAATGCGGCTTTCGTCTATCGGGTATTGTTTTTTAAGAATTTCTATCAATTCCTGCATTTCTGTGGCTGTTGAATCAAGATGATTTTCTACTGTGACTAAAAGAAAATCATGCCTGTGACATATTCTTGCCCATCCCGCCATTATGCTAAAGAAAAAACAGCTGTCGCCGCCACCGTGAAAGCCCAGCACAAGAGGAACTTTACCCTTATCAAAAATCCCTTTGTTATAAAAAGCAAAATATCCTATTTTATGAGTTTTAGTTCCTTTGTCTTTTCCAAAATTATCCGGTGATGTTGTGACTTCTGCAAAATGAGGTTCACGGATAAGGCCGTCTTCATAAAGATTTTCGTCTATGTTAAGCAGACCTGTCATCCTTCTGAATTTCTGTGCAAATGAATAATAATCAGAAGGGATATCTGCCTTATCTTTAATAAGCGCATACTTACATTTTTCTGCGATTACTTTATTGATCTCTTCGGAATTGGAATAAGAAATGAGAGGAATATCATCTGCCTGGATTTCTGGCACAACACTAAGATTTTCTAAAACGCATGTAACAGGTGCAATATCTGATTTTCCCCAAAGGCCATCGCCTTCAAAATGAACAAGACAGTTTCTGGCAATATAATCCGCCGCTTCGTTTTTTCCATAAACAAAAGTTCTAAAGATTGCCCCGCGGATATAATATCCATCTATTTTATTTACAAAGCGATTATAGTTTTTTACACAGCCGTTTATATAAAGTTCATGAATTTTAGAATTTGTGATGATTTCGGAAAAAATATCTTTCGAAGCTGTTTTCCAGTCCGATGTTACAGGATTTATAAACACAACGCTCGAAGCAAAGTCGCCGGCTATTTTTGTAAAACCTTTTTCTGCAGCAAAACTTACCATTTCGTTATCGCTCATCTTTTTTTCTGCAAAAACAAGAAGATATGGCGAAATAAATCCATAATTTAAAATATCAGATAAAAGTGTGCTTTGCGCCTTTGGAACATAAACTGTTGCTTCAAAAGTATTAAAAGTATAAGACCAGAGTGTTTCTCCTTTGAACTCTCTGAATTCCGGTAAGTTTTCCATAAAATCCTCTTACTGTCTTTCTTTGATTTTTTATACTTTTGATAATGATGATGAAGAAACTTTTTGTGTTGTTAAACGTTTAACATATTAAGTATAACCCTTTTTTTCAATTAATCCATAATATTTTTTACTTATATTATAGATTTGTTATATTTTTTTATGATTTTCTGACATTCCTGGCAGCCTGATTGTATTATGATAGATACAGATAAAATAATGATAAGTTATTCGTAGCCGACATACGGGCAAGCCGTCTATGGTACAATAACTTATCAGGCATTTTTGTCCAATTAATTCCAACTTATATGGAGTCACAAATGAAAGATTATATACAAGGTGCTAATCCTTATATGCCGCTTTGGGAACATGTTCCGGACGGAGAACCACGCGTATTCAAATACAAGGGAAAAAAACGCGTATATGTTTACGGGTCACACGACACATTAAAAACTGAATACTGCGGAACAGATCAGGTTGTGTGGAGCGCCCCTGTAGAAGATTTAACCGACTGGAAATGCCACGGTGTATGTTATGAATCTACTGATGGTTCTGTTTTATATGCCCCGGACGTTGTCCAGAAGGGAGATACATTTTACATGTTCGCTGCAGAAAAAAAAGGTTCGTGCATTGTTGTCGCAACAAGTAAAAATCCTGCAGGACCGTTTAAAAATCCTGTAAAAACAGAAATCGGATTTGACCCGGGCGTTTTGGTCGACGATGACGGACGTGTTTATGTTTACTGGGGATTCTGCAAGCAGTACTGTGCCGAATTAAACGACGACATGGTTACCTTAAAAAAAGAAACAATCAAAGAAAACATAATCAAACACACGATTGCACCATGGTCACCAAAAGACAATATGGAAGATCCTGAGGATGCATTCTTCGAAGCGTCTTCTCCTCGTAAAGTCCTTGGAAAATATGTGTACATCTATTCAAAAAGATATTACACAAAACAGCCACAGCTTGGAGTATACGAAGACTGTAACGGATTTCTTTCTTACAAATACAGCGACAAACCTCTGGAAGGCTATAAAGCCGGAGGCGACATCAGTTTAAATGGCGGAGAACTCCTTCCAAACGCAGACGGAACTAAATCTATGAGTTACCGCTGGGGAAATAACCACGGAAGTATAATCAATGTAGAAGGACAGTGGTACGTATTCTATCACCGCCAGACCGGAACAGATGAATTTTCACGCCAGGCAATGCTCGAACCTGTTGATGTTGCAATGGATAAAAACGGCCGCCTCTTTATAGGAAAGATTACATACAAAGATGGTGAACCAGTCTCGTCAGAGCCTGTAGAAATGACTTCGCAGGGTGCACACATAAACGGCCTTGATGCAAGAAAGATAATCTCTGCAGGTTACGCATGCCATCTTTTTGGCGGTAAAAAAGGCGGTCCTAACGGTGGAGCAGGAGGTGCTTACATCAAAGCGGTTTACGACAAAAAAGATTCTATTTCTGCACCAATCGTAGACATCACAAGCGGAATTACAGCAGGCTTCCGTTACCTTCAGTTTGGAACAAAAAGTCCAGCCACAGTAACATTAAATCTTTCTGCAAAAGAAGACCTTACTGTAAATGTCCGCATAGATGATTATAAGGGAAAAATAATCGGCTCTGTTCTGGTAAAAAAAGGACAGAACCTTGCAAAAGCAGAAATTACATCGGGAGTAATCGGAAAAAGAGCCGTTTATTTTGAATTTATTTCTGATTCAAAAGACGTTATCGCCGAATTTGATTCCTTCACCTTCGATTAAACTTTTTTAAGCTTTGATTAAGCTAACGAGCTTGGAAAAATCGTCTATCTTTGCAAAATAACCTTCGTCATCCGGCTTACCAAAACCGTAGGATGCCCAGATAAATGGAACGCCCGCTTTTTTACAGGCTTCATAATCACCCTGGGTATCTCCTACATAGGCCGGTTTCTGAAGGTTATTTCTTTTTATAACTAAAGAGATATTTTCGTCCTTGTTTAATCTTGTTTTTCCAAAGCATTCATAATCAGTAATATATTTTTCAATGCCGTTTTTCTTCATCACAAGTTCTATATAACCGATCTGGCAGTTACTCACAATAAAAATCGGGATTTTTTTACTAAGACTGATTATCGTCTCGCACACGTTCGGAAAAGTTATGTTTTCTTTATTATTTTCTATTTCTTCCTGCTCGGCTTTACAGCAATATTCCATAAGGCGGTCTTTTTCTTCTTCTGTCAAAGATGGAAAAAGATTATCTGCAATTATGTTCATGGGTTTTCCAAACTGAGTTTTTAAAACTTCTGCATTGACGGGTTTAACTTCCGGAAAATATTTTTTTATCTGTCTGTTCCAGGCCCTTGCTACCACCTCTGTAGTATTCCAGATTGTTCCGTCTACGTCTAAAATCAAGCTGTCAAAAATCATATTTCCCCTTTAATTACTTCCAAGAATGTATAATGCCCTGTCTAAAGCGTATTCAGGTTTTATCTGTTCATCTGGAACAAGCATGCGTTCTTTTTTAAGAGAATCATCTGGCCTTATAAACTGCTTGTGCGAAATTGTTCCGCTTATTTTTGAATTAGGAAGGCTGTAATAAATTATATCACCATAAGAACAAGGATTATTTGCACTAGGCTCCCCGACTATTTTTCCAAGTTTACCGTCGCGAACATAAACTGCAAGCATTGTAGCCGAGCTAAAGGTATGACAATCAGTTAAAACACAAAGCTGAATATCAGGATTCTGTTTTGCTTTTTTTGCCGAACCCTTGTAGTGATAATTTCCGGAACCTTTTTTATATCCGTTCTGAAGCTTAGCCTTTTGAGAATATCTTACATAAACAGAATACTCCGGCGGCCTCATCCCAAGAATCTCGAGTAATTTATCGCAGGTATTAGAGTTTCCACCCGGATTTCCGCGTATATCGATGATTACCTTTTTAAATCCTTTTTTTATACGTTCTTCTAAATCCTTACACGCTTTTTGAAAAATTTCATCATCCTGGCAAAGGTTAAAATCAACAACTACAACATCGCCTTTTTCATAAACCGTTGTTCTGTCATAGCCTGCATTATTATTCTTTATCTTTGTGATTTTGAATTCCTGTCCGTTTTCCAGGCTAACCGTAAGATAATTTGCCGGAATATTAGAACTGCAAAGCTTTAAAATTTCCAGATTTTTTGAATACTCTTCAAAATAAAGCTTCTGGGTCATTTCGTTTTCTATTGGAAGAAGATTTATAATCATATTAAAAATTTCTTCCACAGGAATTCCATCAATTTTTTTTACAGGACTTTTTTCTTCGCCATAAAATAATTTATTATCTGAATAATCAAAATCGGCAGAAAAGAAAACCGTCTGATTCCACATCATCCTTGTGTGGCCATCTTTAAAAAAATTTACAAAACTGGCACACGCCATAAAAAACTGCTGAACGGTCATTTCTTTACTGCAGTAAGCCATGAATTTTAGTTTTTCTTCGACATACTCAGACTTATCTTCTTCTAAATCAAAATATGGATGAACGGATTCAATATATTCTATCAGTTTATCGCGGTCTTCAATCACCTGGTCCTTAGATAAAATCTCTGTTAAGGGACGCATTTCTTGAATATCAACAACAGGATTACCGTTTCCGCCATCCCCAAAAACACCATTTACATAACACATAAAAGAAATAACCAGAGCTGTTACAAAAACAAGAACTCCGGAAAGAATTACAATAAGTCTTTTTCTGTTCATACTTCTATTCCCTGATTATTTTATAAACAATTCTGCAATAAAAACTACAACACAACAGATGCTTGCAACAGGTAAAAGCCCGGCCCCAAAGAATGCTGCAACAACACCTGCAACAAGAGCAATTATTCCTGAAATTGGAGAATTTGTTGCCTCTATGATTGCCGGAAAAGTCATTACAGAAAGAGTAACGTAAGGAACATAATACAAAAATGATTTTATAAACTGATTTTTAATCGGTTTACGGATAAGAGTAAGAGGGACAACCCTTATTAAATATGAAACAACAGCTGCAGTTATAATACAAATATAGATGTACGCATTCATTTTGCTGCCTCCTCTTTATTATTTTCTTTATTCTGTTCGTTTTTCTGAGGGTTGTCCCCCTTTACAGGCTTAATGATTGCCAGCACAGATGAGATAACAACCGTAAGAATAATCGTTCTGTTTCCCGAAGAAATTTCTTTTATATATGGAATCTTTGTAAAACAGAAGCTTAATGCAAAACTGACTAAAACACCGGCAAGAATTACAGGATTTTTCTTTGCAGGTGGAATGATGATTGCAAGGAACATACCGTACAAAGCAACAGAAAGTGCACTTACAACGCTTGCCGGTAAAAGATTTCCTGCAATTACACCAAGGGCTGTCCCTATACACCACAAAGGAACAGAAATACAGATTGCTCCGTAATTATAGGCTGGTTCAATATAACCGTCGCGCGCTACCGTAATTCCAAAAATTTCGTCTGTTACCCCAAAACCAACCAAGAGGCGAGCAAGAAGCCCCGTTTTTTCATCAAATCGTTGAGACAGTGCACAGCTCATCAAAAGATAGCGGGCATTAATAACAAAAGTAATAAGGGCAATTTCTATATAAAGCGAAGCAGCTTCTATTCCCTTAAAAAGGGCGTATTCCCCTGCCGATGCAACATTCAAAAGACTGGCAAGAAATCCCTGAAAAGCCGAAAGCCCCGCATTTCTTGCAACAATTCCAAGAGAAAAAGAAACGGCAAGATAACCAAGTCCAATCGGTAAACCATCCCTTACTCCCTGTAAAAAAACATTTTTTTTCATCTATTTTTCCATTGTTCGACAGAACTCAAAATGATTTCCGTCGTATTTTTTGCTCACATACATAGCGCGGTCTGCCATCTGATAGTAATCATCAAAACTTTTGTTTTCTACATCTGTGCAAAGAACAATTCCAAGGCTCACAGAAATTCTTTTTTCGCCCATTTCCGGAATCTGAATATCATCCACATTTTCAAAAAATCTCTGCAGACAGAGTTTTGCATCTTTTTCTTCTACAATTCCAACGGCAAAGACGGCAAATTCATCACCACCAAGACGCATTATAATGTCTCTGTCTCTGAATGTCTTTTTAAGACTTTCCGCAATTTTTATGATTACCCTGTCGCCAACAACATGACCGTAATTATCGTTTATGCTCTTAAATTTATCTGCATCTAAAATACAAAGCATTCCGCTCTTTCCGGTAGAAAGAAGATATTCAATTTTTCTTTCACCGCTTCCACGATTGCTTATTCCGGTAAGGGCATCTGTTTCAGAAAGAATTACAAGATCCCTTTCCATCTTTTTATTTTTAGTGATATCTGCAAACGAAGTAAGAACAACTTTGTCTCCGTTAGAAAGATGTGTGAGTTTTGATTCAGCAATATAGTGAATAAGATTTCCGTTTAAATCCGTTACAGAGAATTCAAATGCATACTTTCCGCCGTTCATTTTGATTTTACGGAGTTTTGCACGGATTTCTTCCTTATTCTCCATATCAACTTTTATAAACAAATCTTCTACTTCGTTTACACTTCCCGAATTTGAAAAACCAAATATTTTTGCAGCTGCATCGTTCATCATCAGAATTTTATTATGCATGTCTGTAGCAAGCATACCGTTACTCTGCATCTGAAGCATTTCGCCAAAAATTTCGTTCTGATTTTTTAATGCAAGCTTTAACTTCTGCTGATACTCAAGTTCCCTTTTTTTATCTTTATCGATTACCCTTACACCAAATAAAACTGTATCAGACTTTTCGTCATCACCTTCTTTTACACTTGCCCAGATAGCCCTGCACCAGCCACTATCCTTAGAAAGAAAATCCTTACTTATTGATTTTGCACCTTCAAGTCTCTGTCTGACCGACGCTCTATTTGTAAAAAGAATCATTTCTTCAAGATAATCAGGATGTACATATTTTTTAAGGGTTTCGCTGAATATCATCTTTGGATCAGAAATATTATTTACAGAATCTTCGAATAATTCTCCACCCTTTATTTTCTGCGGAGGAGTATCAAGCCCTTCAAAACTCAAAAGTACAATGAACATATTTGCGATTGTACTTGTTACCATTTCGTTTTTTTCGAGCTTAAGAAGATTTTCTGTTTCGTGAAAGTCGATTAAAAGATTTTCTTTTTCTTTAGAATTATTAAAAATATAAACAGCAAAGCCCGCAATCATATAACCAAGCGCGCCGAATGGTCCGTCATTTAAAAAGAACTGAAGAAGTGTAAAAACTATAAGGATAAGTGAATAAAATGCTATAACAAGATATCTTTTCTTTATTTCCTTATCTTTTGTTTTTCCATAAGAGACGAGCATATAAATCATAGAGATGGCGTAGTAAGCAATTCCTGTAGTAACCGGAATAAAAAGAAGCGGACCCGGGTAAATTACAAGATTTCTTTCTATGACATACATGCTGCCTGTCCAGAAATTGACAATATTTAAAACAATTGTGACTGCTACAGGTAAAAATGTTAACAAAATGATTTTTTTAGACTGTTCGGTAAAATTTTCCCTATTTGTTTCGACATAAAAAAACCACGAAAAAGGAATAATACAGAAAAAGATGTTTAATATACCTGTTAAAGCCTTAAAAACATTCAAGCCTACTGCTAACTGATGCGAAGCCATAGAACCCCAGAAGGCATCTGTAAGGCACATAAAAGATGCTAAACTAAGATATTTTATGAATGCTTTATCTTTAACCTTGGTTTTTCCCTTATAAAAAGGCTGATACTTTGTACGGTATAAAATTACCTGGAGAATGAAAATACATATAAAATCAATCAAAGTATAAAGTATATCTACCATCTTAAACCTTATAAACTCTGTTCCTGTAGAATTCTATAAGCCTAAAAGCTTTCGGGCATTTTCGTAAAGAATTGCCTGTCTTTCTTCTTCATTCAGATCAAGTTTGTTGAATCTTCCAAGCTCATCTTCGTGATCCCACATCGGGAAATCTGAACCAAACAGGAATTTTTCTACTCCATGCTTTCTAATCATATTGTTTGCCTTTTCTATTGGAAGCTTCCAGAGGGTACTTGATGTATCAAAATAAACCTTCTGTCCGGCAAGATACTCTAAAGAAGCATCCCATTCTGTATAACCGCCAAAATGCGCTGCGATTACGGTTAAATTAGGATGTTTATCTAAGACATTTTTTATTCTCTTTGGGCCCGAAAAATCATAACGGCAGTCTCCCGCATGAACTAATACAGGTAATTTTAATTCTGCCATAGCTTCATAAACATCATCCATTTTCGGAGTATCAATCTGAAATTTCTGAAAATCCGGATGAAGTTTTATGCCTTTTAGACCCGCAGCAGAAATTCGCTTTAATTCTGCTTCAAAGTTTTCGTAATCCGGATGCATTGTTCCAAAACCAACAAATTCTGAATGTTCATTTTTTAAGCCGATTATAAAATCATTTATAGATTCAACCTGCATTGGCTTTGTTGCTGTTGAATGAACAATATATTTTACAACTCCAATCTTAGAACCGCTTGCTAAAAGCTCTTCTACCTTTCCGTGATAAACCATTGGGGCATCATAAAAATCACTGATTGCCTGTGTTGCCTTTTCTGCAATCTTTTCCGGATATACATGTGCGTGAAAATCGATAATCATAATGCTGTATTATAACAAATTATGCCATTCTTGTGAAATAAGTTGTTGAGAATTCTCCGTTATTGAAATAAAATAGAAGAATAACATCTTTGGAGAACTTATATGAATCTATTTGTACTTTACATGGTTTTTTTTGGAGCCTCTACCGTTATTGGTGTTCCAATTCTTTCTTCTTTCCAGACAATTCAGGTAAAAGGCGACACCTTTGGTCAGTGGCTTGAACATGTTGATACAACTATCATTCCTGCCGCTTCGGCCTTTGTTGTAATTTCAGTAATTGTTTATTTTGTCATGCGTCCTTTAACAAAGCTTATCAAGGAAGCAGAAACAAGAGATTTATCAAAGGAAGAAATATTAAAAACACACAGAATATTAAAAAACGTTAATAGAATTTCTTCGATTTCTATCTTTTTAGGATACTTTGCAGGCAACGGTGCTTCTATTTTTATAAATTACCTTATGGGTCATATCCAGTACACAATTTATGATTACTGTACTATCTTTGTATTAATTCTTCTTTATGCCTTAATCGCTGTTGAATACGCAGTAAACTGTTTTAATGCAATGGCACGTAAGCAGCTCACAAAGCTCCGCATTCATTCCACAGAAGGCATCAAAACAAAACGATTTACCCTTTCTCTTGGTAAAACCATTACAATCGTAGGATGTTTTGTTGGATGGCATGTTTACTGCTCAGGATACGGTACTCAGAGAAACGGCTGGGATCAGATTACATTCCTTCGCTATGCAACACAGGCTCTTGGTCAGAGTATTACTCTTTCCATCCCGCTCTGTTTTATGATTTTAAGCCAGCTCAGAAAGCGATTCTATCTTACAATCAATCAGATTCACGCTCTTAGAAAAGAAGGAGACCTTGCAACACGACTCGATATCGGTACTTTCGATGACTTTGGCCTTGTAATGTCCGAAGTAAACTCCCTCATGGATTCTTTAAAGAATTCCCTTTTAAATCTTAAAAATGAAAACGTAAGGGTAGACTCAGGTGCAAAGGATTTGTTCAACGTTTCCGAAAACTCTGCAGCAGGAATCAATCAGATTATTGCTACATTCCAGAAAATGACAACCGAAAACGAAGAAAAAGACAAGCTTCTTGAATCTGTACAGAACAACATCAACAAATTAAACGAAGACGCTGTAAAAATCAGTTCTTCTATGGAAATACAGGCACAGGCCGAAGAAAAGAACGCCGAAGAGATTACGGATATGGTAAACAACATTCGTGCCATCCAGGAATTAATCGACAAGGCAACAAATCTTTCGAATGTTCTTTCAGAAACTTCTAACCTTGGAACAATCGAAGTTAATAAATCCCGCGTACTTGTAGAAAGTATTACAGAAAAATCTGTAAGGATGAATGAAATCATTCAGGTGATTTCTAAAATTGCTACACAGACAAACCTCCTTGCCATGAACGCCGCAATCGAAGCTTCTCACGCGGGCGAAGCAGGAAAGGGATTCTCGGTTGTAGCAGACGAAATCCGAAAGCTTTCTATTTCTACACAGAATTCCGTTCAGAACATCAGCGACCTTATTACAGAAATTACAGAATCTATTGAACAGGGTTCTCAGAGTATGAAAGATACATCTAAGGCCTTCGACGAAATTAAGAACGGAATCCAGGAACAGTCATTGGTTGTTGATAACATTTCAAGAACTATGTCGGAACAGTCTTCCGGTGCTGCAAGCGTCCTTGATTCAACAAGCCAGATTTCACAGCAAATTAAAAATGTAAACGACCTTATTAAAAACCAGGCTTCTTATACACAGGAAATCAAGAGTGGTATTGGTGATGTAGTTGCCCTTTCTATGCAGGTAAATACTGCCATGAGGGAATCAGAAAACGTTATCCAGGATTTCTACGGCTCTATCCAGACTGTAAAAGAAAAGGCTGCAGAAAACCAGAATTCCGTAATCACAATTACAGACGAATTACAGAAATTCACTCTTTAGAAAAGATTTTTCGAAGATTTTATTTATAGGTTTGAAAAAACAAAAGGCGTTTGCATAAGCAAACGCCTTTTGTTTTTATCTCTATAAAATTTATATCTGGAACTTATCTACAACATCCTGGATTCGTTTTTGAACCATTGTTGCAATCTCTAAAGAACGCATTTCTTCGTATTCTGCAGGATAAATCGGTTTAAGATAATGAACCTGAATCACATAAGGCTTTGGCATATTTTTTTCGAATACGTGATTAGAATTTATAAGCGCAACAGGAAGGATAATTGATTTTGCTCTTAGCGGACTTTTAAACGAACCGCCGGAAAATGGAAGAAGCTGTTTACAATCATCTTCGTAACGGCCTTCCGGGAAAATCATATAGTTAATTTTATTCTTTAATTCTTCTGTAAGCTGATTTACCGCAATCATCATGGACTTCATGTCGTTCTTTAAAAGCGCAATAGAATTAACGAGCTTACACATTTCCCTTATAAAATGACGTCGGGCTGCAAAACCATCTACAATTACACCAAGCTTCTGAGGGAAACTCTTCCACAAAACAAGGGCATCAAACTTTTCCTGATGATTTGCACATACAAAAAGACCTTTTTCGTCCGGAATATTTTCTTTTCCGTGAACCTCGATTGCAAGGTTACTCTCTTTCATAAAATAATCTATAATTCGCATGCCATATGCATAAGTTTCCTCACGTGTATACTTCTTTGGATGCTTACACATATACACCATCTTTGGATAATATCTGATTATGGTTTTTAAGTTCTTAAGAATTGCTAATCTCAAAATTCTGGAATGATTATTCTTAATACGCTTCATAATACATATATTTTAACAAAAAACAGAATTTATTTCAAATAACAGGAATTTATATATCCTTTTTGTGATTAGATTTGGCGTGGCAAAGAATATGTTTTTATTTTAATTTCTTTTTTTCTTCTGCGTAATAAAAAATCAGGATTACGACCATGTAAATCAGAATGTCGATAAAGTCGAAGGTGCCAAAGCGGGGGTCTATGAGCTGGACTAACTCTATTCCAAGCGACAGGAGGGCCGCAAAACCGAATTTTATACGGTTCGGTATGATTGTAAAAAAGGTAAGGCAGAACGAAAGTATAAAAATAAAGTTGATTAAATAACTCTGAATGTATAAATAAAAAGGAACCTTCATGAAAATCTCGTAAAAACCAGACTGCACATCCTTATAAAGGGAAAACAGATAGGTCTGAGAAAGGTTCCTTAATACATATGACTGTGTTATGTCGTGGAATAATACATAAAGAATCGCACCGATTACAAAATATATTATTCCACACAGTATTCTTTTTTTATATAACATCAAAAATCATTTTAACAGATTTTTTCTATCTGCTCAAAAGATTATTCAAACTTTTTACAAAGGCTGCCGGTTCCTTTAATTCTACTCCTGCAACTAAAAGTGCCTGATCAAGCAATACTTCAGATACATCTGCAATCAAAGCATCATCCGAAGAATCCTTGATTTTTGCAACAACAGGATGGTCTCCGTTTATTTCGAGGATTGGCTTTAATTCAGGACCAGACTGTCCCATTGCCTTCATCATCTGAATCATCTGGTAGCTTGGATCATTTTCGTCTACAACAATACATGATGCACTGTCGCCGCTCAATGTCTTGGAAAGTTTTACTTCCTTAACCTTTTCGCCAAGAGCTTTTTTAATTTTTTCGACAACAGGTTTAAATTCTTCTTCCTTCTTTTTAGCCGCTTCCTTATCGCCAACTAAATCTTCATCAGCACCGGAACGGTTTACGGCTTTAAGTTCATATTCGTTCTTGTATTTTCCAAAGCCCGGAATAACAATATCATCAATATCATCATCCATAATAAGAACTTCAAAACCTTTGTCTGTATATGCCTTTACCAGCGGATTTGCACGAAGATTCTTTTCATCCGAACCGCTGATGTAGAAAATAGCCTTCTGATCGGCCTTCATTCTCTGAACATAATCTGCAAAACTTGTATAATTTCCGTCTCCTGTTCCAGAAGCATCTGTAGATTTAAAGCGCACGATTTCCGAAATTTCATCGCGGTTTGCATAATCGCTGTACAAACCTTCCTTCATAGGGCGGTTAAAGTTCTGAACAAACTTATTCCATTTCTCTATAGCTTTCTTTTCGTCGTCGCTTCTCTTAGCTTCTTCTGTTTTTCTTGCCTTATCTGCTGCTTCTCCCATCTTTTTAAAATCACCAAGGAGTTTTTTTACGGAAGATGAGCGGATATTTTCGAGAATTCTGTTCTGCTGGAGGATTTCACGGCTTACGTTCAATGGTAAATCTTCCGAATCGATAATACCACGAACGAAACGAAGGTATGCAGGAAGAAGTTCCCTGTCATCATCTGTGATGAATACGCGTTTTACATAAAGCTTTAAGCCGCTCTTGTAATCAGCCTGGTACATATCGAACGGAGCTGTCTGTGGAACGTAGAAAAGTGTTGTATATTCCTGAGTTCCTTCTGCATGAGTGTGAACATAGTGGAGTGGATCCTGTCCGTCGTGGCCAAATGTCTTATAGAATTCGTTGTAATCTTTTTCTTTAAGTTCACTCTTAGGTCTCTTCCACAAAGCAGAAGCGCTGTTTACCTGGTCAATCTTGTTTTCGCTTCCGGTTTCTTTTCCCTTGTCGTCATATTTTTTCTGTTCGTAGTGAAGGTAAATAGGGAATGCAATGTGATCCGAGTATTTTTTAATCAGTTCTTCGATCTTCCATCTTGAAGCAAATTCTTTTGATTCGTCGTTAAGATGCATTTCGATTGCAGAACCGCTTAATTCAGCCTTGTCAAAACCATATTTTTTAGCAACTGATGAATCCGGTGCAACTTCTTCTATATCGTATGAATTAGTTCCGTCGCTCGACCAGTGCCAGATTTTTCCGTCGCCGGCAGCCTTTCGTGTATAAACATCGATTTTTTTTGCAGCCATAAATGCAGAATAAAAACCAACACCAAATTGACCGATTAAATTAGAATCTTTAGAAGCATCTTTACTCAGCTGCTGAACAAAGGCTTTAGTTCCGGATCTTGCAATAGTACCAAGATTGTTTGTTAAATCTTCGTCTGTCATACCGATTCCGGAATCCTGAACAACGAGTGTAGAATTCTTTTCGTCAAACTGAATATCGATTCTTGGTTCAAATTTGATTGATTTAAATGCGTTGTCCGAAACAGTAAGATACTTTAACTTGTCCAGCGCATCCGAAGCATTGGAAACAATTTCCCTTAAAAAAATGTCCTTATTAGAATAAAGAGAATGGATTAATAACTGAAGAAGCTGATTAACTTCCGTCTGAAATTCATGTTTTGCCATGTGTAAGCCTCGTTTTTTGATTTTATTTTAAAGATAATAAAAAAACTTGCCTTTCGGCAAGTTTTTTTACGAATCATTTATCTGTTATTTCCAATTAGTCATCTGCTTCAGGGAACATTGCGTCGATTTCTTTTTTATAAATCTCGTTGATTCGGAAGCGCATGATTTCCTGTTTTGCCGAAAGTTCAACGCCAACTTCAAAATCCTTTGTGATGAGCGTAAACTTGTTGATTCTTTCGAACATCTTAAAGCCAGTCTTAGAGTTGATTAAGTTACTGATTTCGTTTTCGTAAAGCTTCTGAATCACTTCCGAATGCAAAAGATTTTCGTAAGTATCATACTGAATACCGTTTTCTTCTGCATAAGTCTTAACATCATCTTCGCTTACAAGGATGAGCGCTGCTAGATAACGTTTATCCTGACCAAGAACAACTGCTTTTTTGATAAAGCGACTTTCTTCGAGCTTCATTTCGATTGGTAATGGTTCAAGGTTTTCTCCACCACGCAAAACGATTGTATCTTTAATACGACCCTTAATCTGAAGTTCATTGTGAATAGTCATGATGGCAAGGTCACCTGTGTCGAGCCAGCCTTCCGGATTGATTGCTTTTTCTGTTAAATCAGGGCGGTTATAATAGCCTTTCATTACTGTAGGACCTTTAACCTGTAAAACACCTTCCTTACAGCGACCCAAAACAAAGCCGTCTGTAGGGTCAACAATTCGAGTTTCGATTCCGCGGATTGGTGAACCGATAGTTCTGAAAATCGGGGCAGCAATAGGACGAACTGCAACGATTGGAGCAGTTTCTGTTAATCCATAACCTTCTACAAGCTTAACACCGATTGCCCAGAAGAATTCATCAATTTTTGGAGGGAATGCTCCACCACCTGCAACACCCGCACGGAAGTTTTTACCAAGCATAGCCTTAATCTTTCTGAAAACAAGTAAATCACCAAGCCAGTAAAGAGGCCAGAGTAAAAGCCATGGAATAAAGAATAAAACCCACCACAGTGGTGCACAATAAGCAGAGAAACATGCGTTTTGTTTGAACATTTTTCTGTGCATGCGTTTAAGAAGTGTTGCAACTCCAACAAAGAAGTTGAATAAATCATTTACAATTCCGCCTGTCTTACGCATCTTTCTTGTAATACCGTCGTAAACAGCTTCGAAAACGCGTGGTACAGCTGGTAAAACAGTAGGATTCATTTTTTTCATATCTGCCAGAAGAATTGAACCGATGGGTTTTGAATAACAGATTGATCCACCCTGGCAGAAAACAACGTATTCTACTTCGCGTTCAAATACGTGCCAGATTGGAAGAACAACAAGACCAACATCACCAGGATTAAGATAAATACGCTCAGGAATTTCATCAAGCTGTGCAAGGAAGTTTTTATGTGAAAGCACAACACCCTTTGGAGTTCCGGTTGTTCCCGAAGTAAAAATGATTGTAGCAGTATCTTCGATTGAACCTTTTTCAAGTTCCTCTTCTACCTTTCCTTTGTTTTCGATTCTCCACTTCTGTCCATCCTTCATAAGATTATTAAAATAAAGAAGTGTTACCTTGTTATCCTTTGCCGCTTTTTTTACATCATCCTTAATTTCTGATTCAGGTTCAAAAGCGATGATTGTCTGAACACAAGGAAGCTTATCTTTAATAGAAAGAATTTTATTAACCTGAGAATTATTTTCTGCAATTACGATTTTACATTCTGCGATGGAAAGAATTTTTTCAAGATCCATGACTGTCGCATCACAACCACGTGGAACGTCAATTGCACCAATAGACATAATTCCAATATCTGCATGCTGCCATTCAGCACGGTTATCGGAAATAAGACCTATATGATCTCCTCTCTTTACACCAATGCTAAGAAGTGCTGCACCAAAATCCATGGCATAAGAAAACATTGTTCTATAATTAATAGGCTCAAATTCGCCGTTGCTTACTCTTTTATATTGAGCATTTACTTCCGGATATTTTTCCGAAACCTCTTTAATCATTTTAGGTACAGTGTAATTTGAATCAAATACCATAATAATTCTCCAGTATGTCTCCGATAAAAAATGAATGACATTTTTTAAAATTTTGTAAAGATAAAAATAGTATATACGGATTTTTCCCGCTTGTAAAGTTGTAAAAACAAAGGATAAATTGTACACTATTAAACTAACAGGCGTTAGTTTCCGATAATTTAAATATGAGTAGAAAAAATATTTCGCAGGAAAAAATCATCCAGTCTTTTTTAGCAAGCGCTTTTGAAAAAGGAGCAGGAGCTACATCGCTTGCAGATATTTCGGACAGTCTGGAAATTAAAAAAGCTTCATTATACAACCACTTTGCAGGAAGAGATGATATTTACGAAGAAACCTTAAATCTCTGTAAAAAAGAAATCGGTTCCATCAGCTTTCTTTCTGATAAGGTAATCGACTCAATCAAAAACAATAAAACTTCCCTGCTTCCTCTTTTTAAACGCCTTGTTACAAGATTTTTTAACCTCTACGAAACTGAGCCTCTTTTCCATATGTACGTTTTTGTACGCTCGGAACAGTATTTTAATTTAAATGCCCTGGAAATTATAAAAGCCGAAAACGAAAAAATTACCGACGACATAAGAAAAATTCTTGCAGCCTTTAGCCAGATAGAAAAAATCACGCTCAAAACAGAAAAAGAATTAAAGGAAGCAGCATCCTGTCTTGCAGCAGTTATTATTGAACAGCGGGATTTATACATTTCTAATAGAAAAGAAGTTGTTCGCCAGAATCCAGAAAGCGGCGCGGGAACACTTTTTGCACTTCCTAGTGATGACGAAGCACTGGCGGGGACATTTAAAATAATTGAATTTATTTTAAAATATATGTTATAATAAACTAGTTTCTTCTTTGTTCTTCTATATAAATATATTTTTATACAAAAAAGAACTGTATATGAAAAAGTTTAAGAGTTTATCATCATCCTTATTTTCTCGCCCCCATTTTCTGTCTTTTTGTCTTTTTCTTGCATTTTGTTTTTTAATTTTTTCATGCAACGTTTTTTCACCCTCAATTCGACATTATCTTTCTAAATATTCGCAGAATATTATTGTAAAGGATTTTATTCCGGCTGGAGACTATCAGATAGATAAAAACGGAAATTTATGTATTCCTTCGGAAGGTAATAATTATTTTACTCTTTTCTATGCTAATCCGGCCGATCACTCTTTTCAACTTCAATATTTTGATAATTCAACTCCCTGGACCGTTATCGAGGGAGGGGAACCAATTTCCTATGACTCTTTAACATTTAGTGTGAATAATAAGGCTGATTTAAATTACTTAAATCTTTTTTTTGAAGAATCAAGCCTTAAGAAAAAAGAAAAAGACGGAGATACAAAAGTTTCTTTAAATTTTAAATTAGTTGATAGAACAAACGGTGAGACAATCGAAAAAACTCTTTCTTTTGTAATTAATACCCCTCCATATATTTTCCAGGGAGAACCTGTTTTTGGCAGTTTAGGAACGCAAGCTGTCCTTTGCTTGAATTTTGCAAAATACTCTGATAATCCAATTATCTGGAATGATTTTTGTACACAGGAAAACGGAAAAACTGTTTTTGTAATTAAAATAAATAACGAAGATTATAAATTTGAACTTAATAAAAGTAACGATACTATTTTATATATTGGGTCAAATAACTCAGGAACTCTTTTAACAGAAAATCATAATTCTATAGTTCTTAATACAGGAATTTTTACACAAAATTCAAATTCCATTTACTTTGCTTTCGACAGTGATATTTCTTCTTTTACGGTTATAGCAGAAGATTCTGCAGGCTTAAAAGTTGAATATAAAATTAATTCTTCCTCCTTTGAAAAAATTCTTTACGTTGCCAACGTTCCTAAATCAAGCAATCATTCCGGTTTTATAAAAGACCCTGCTAATTTACAAAATGTTTTAGACTTTTTAAAAGGTAAAAACGGAGAATGGACTATTAGAATTATGGAAGATTTAATTCAAGACTCATCTGACTCTCATTTTGCTTCCATAGATTTGTCGACGAATTCCGATTATCCTTCTACAATCACAATTGAAGGATACAATGGTATAAAAACAATTGATGGAAATAAAAAAAGCTCTATCTTTAAATTTACAGGAATTACCGGCAAACCAGATTTTACAGTTATATTAAAAAACTTAATAATGCAAAATGGAAAGCAAAAGGAAAACTCTGGTCTAGCACATGGTGGTGGAATTTATTGTATACATATGAATTTAAAAATGTACAATTGCGAAGTCAAGAAAAATTCTACACCAAGCTGGGGCGGAGGATTATACTTTTCTATGGGTTCCCTAGAATTGAATAATTGTAAAATAAATGACAATAGTTGTGCAGATGAAGGGGGAGGTATTTTTTCTTATAATTCTTCTTTAATAATATCTAATACAGAAATTAATAATAATTATGCTTCCTCTACCGGTGGAGGAATTTATTATAAAATTACAGATACTAACACCTATATTTCCCGCTTAACTAACTGTACTATTTCAAAAAATACATCCGATGGTGATTGGGGCTATGGTGGTGGTCTTTATCTTAAAGACTCATACTCTTCTTTTAATACTAAATTTTATTGCACCAATTGTTCAATAAATAAAAACAGCTCAAAAAATAGAGGTGCTGGATTTTATGTTTATTCCATTAAACTAATTTTATCAACTTGTAGTATAAAAAATAATTCAGTTCGTGGTCTTCCTTCTTCTGTAAGTAATGCAGGTGCTGGTATTTACTGTACATCTTTAAACTGTTTACAATATACTTCTGATACTCAAATAGAAAACAATGAACCTGGTAATGTTTTTGTTGAGAATTAAACATTTCAAACTTTAAAAAACTCCTCTAAAGTGATACAATAAATGAGTTTACATTAATAACATTTTTGGAGTTTATTTTATTAAAAAGTATGAAATTCTTTAGACGCTTCCTTTTCTTTCTTTTTTTATTTACCTGTTTTTGTTTCTCTTCGTGTGAAATTTTTGAACCATCTGTTCCTGAATATCTTGATAAATATTCCAGTACAATAATGATTAAAGACATAATACCCGAACAGGAGTATTATTACGACAAAGACAATAATTCTTGCAGCCTTTAGTCAGATAGAAAAAATCACGCTCAAAGCCAATAAGGAAATCCGCGAAGCAGCTGCATCAATCTGTTCCATAATCCTCCAGCAGCGTGATTTTTACATTGCCAACCGCAAAGAAATTGTCCGCCAGAATCCCGAAAGCGGCGCCAGCACCCTTTTTGCCCTTCCTACCGACGACGAATCCCTTTCTGCCTCTATCAAACTTGTGGAATTTGCACTCCACGGCATTATAGCCTGATTCAGATTTAGTTTTTACATGATTTAAAACTCTCTTAATTCCAGCTCGATTGTTTGAACAGCCAAATATATTGCACAAATTTATAGAATAATAATCATTTTCGTTCTATAATATGAGTAACATTCATCTTTTGCTTTATTTCGATTGAGTTTTTAAAACAAAGGACAAATAAAAAAAGTGTTTCGTCTTAAAAAGTTTTATAAATTTCTCTTCCTCTCCACCGTAATAATTCTGTCCTTTTTTTCGTGCACAATTTTTACTTCTTCTATACCCGATTATCTACATAAGTATTCAACGGAAATACTATTAGGACAGTACAGACCTCTTGGAGAAGGACAAATAGACAAAGATGGTAATTTCTGTATCCGCTCAGACAGCGATTTTTCTTTCGAAGTTTATTTTACAAACCCGGGCGCTCATCACTGTTTTTTTCAGTATTATGATCCTCTAGAAGATAAATGGCAGGATATTCCAGAAGATAATTCTACTGATCCGAAAACTTTTTATAGAGAAGACTATAGTGAGCCTCTAGGAAAAACAAAAATAACTTATAATAAAGACTACCTGAGAAACTGCGAAAATAATGACACCCGAGATATATCTCTAAAAATCTCATTTTTAGATGAACCTATTCATGCTCTTAATCCCCTTGGAGATGGCGGCCGAACCGATCCCTTAACAATTTACTGTACAGTAAACACACCGCCGGAGATTTTTGAAGAAGAACCCTATATTGGAGAATATTATGATGATGAAGGATTAAAAAACAGCGTTTTATGCTTTAATTTAAAAAAACCTTCAACCTGTCCACATATTTACAAAGACCTTGCAGACGATAACGGAAAATGCCACATCAAAATAAATAATGTTGATTATACTTTTAGTGTAAACATAAATAACAATACCTTTACTTTTGACAATTCTTCTTTTTCGCAGAACAGTTCTTCTTTTTCAAACTTAAATTATCAAAAATTACCTGCTTTCCAGGCAAAAGATATTCCTGTTTATTTTAATTCAAAAAAAGAAACCAACACTTTTAAAGTTTTGATTACAGATCAGCATGGCCTTCAGACCTCATACTCCGCTACAACACTTTCTACAGGAAAAGCAAAATTAAAAAATGCAAAATTTGAAAGAAACGAGGATGAAATAACACTTTCTCCGGAATTTGACCTTATAAATAAAGATGGAACACAATTAATTCAAAAGGCCGGTTTCGTAACCATTCACTATAAACTTAATTATGAATCAGAGTGGAAAAGCAAAGATTTTACTGCAGGGGATACTCCATCAATAAAATTTTACATTCCAGGCGGTAATGTACAATTAAATTACTATCAGACAACAAACAGCCATGATATAGATTCCAGTGACACAGAAGAAAAACTGATTCCAGGAGAAAATAAACTATATGTAACAAATGGAGATACAGACGATGCTTATATGGGTGGCTCTGCTGATCATCCTGCAAGTCTTACAAAAGTCAGAGATTATTTAATAGGAAAAACAGAAGAATGGGAAATATCTCTTGAAAAAGGAGATTATGTTGCTACAGAAAACGATATGACAAGTGACAGAGAAAACAGTCAGAGTATTAAAACCCTTCTGGTCTTCTCAGGTCCTTCTAAAGTCACAATAAAAGCTCCTTCCGACACAGAGCGCGCAATACTCAATGCTAAATCTTATGGCCGTTTGATTACTACAAAAACAACAGAACTCGAAATAGAAAACGTCAATTTTACCGGTGGAAAAGCGGATAATTCAACCGGCGGCGCAATCAAAACAACCAGAACTCTTAGCTTAAAAAATAGTGACATATATAGCAACCAGGCAATAAAAAATGGTAATGGTACAGGACATGGGGCCGGAATCTATATCAGTTATGGAAATCTAAGCTTAGATAGCTGTAATTTTTATGATAACGTTTCCACAAATGGACAAGGTGGCGCTCTTTATATGACGGGTACGGGAGTAAAAACTCTGACTGTAACAAGTACAACAGTTGGAAACCTTGATAATCCTAATAAAGCAACTATGGGCGGCGGTTTTTATCTGAACTTTCCAACAGCCGGTTCAACTATTTCGTTTAAAGATTCTGTAATTGGTTCAACTACAACAACAGGTGAAAATTGGGCAAATGAATCCACTGTTAAAACTAACGATGAATACGGCGGCGGAGGCCTTTATTTTAATTCTTCGCTCACATCTAACCCTGTTCAGGTTACCTTTGAAAATACAATAATTTCTAAAAACAAATCTGTAAGAAATGGTGGCGGTATTTACTGTACAACTGGTTTTGTGCTTACAGAAAAGAATAGCAATAATTCTAAGTTTACAATTCAAAATAACTATACAAGTTATGATGGTGGCGGTATTTATCTTACAGGTTATTCAAATATAAATTATGCCACAATTAAAAATAATTCCACAGACACCAGCTCTGGTCGTGGTGGCGGAGTATTTATTACATCAAACAGCTTCTATTTTAATAACAAAAACAACGGACTTATTAATTGTAATATAACCGGAAACTCTGCTTATGACGGAGGCGGAATTTTTACACGATCCTCATATCTTATTACTGGAATCACTCTAAAAGAAGATGGTACTTTTACAAACGGCACAACGGTTTCTGGTAATAGTAGTAGTCATACGGAAGATTTCCATCCTACTGCAGGTATTTGTTGTGCATATAACTGTTCTGTATCCGGATTTGAAATCACTTCTAATAATGGATGTGGTCTTTTCGGATATAATAATCTTTCGGTGGCAAATTTAATCGTTTCGGGCCATACTTACACCAGCAATGGCAATGATCACGGTTTTGGAATTGCAACCAACTACGATCCCGATAATCAGAGAAATTTAACCTTATATCTGGAAGACGGCAACACACCAAACAATCTGAACATACAAGGTAATAACTGGGACATATTCTTCTTCCCGGGCCGCATTAAAGTTCCATTTAATAACACAACTACTTTTAACCTTGGAATTAAACTTAAACCATTTACAAGTCTGGGGGAAAACACAATTCTCCTTTCTGCTAATACAACTAAAGAAAACACCGCAAAAGCATTAAATTATTTTGATTTTAGTAATTCCTTATATGATACCTGCTTTGTCCTCGACACAGGCCTCCTTTCAGACAATCCTTCGGACACCTCGCAAAGTTATAATCTTAAATCACTGGAAAAACAAAAACACGCACCCGGGTATGATTCAACTTCTTTCCAAAACCTCATCAATGCTTTATCTTCTAATGCTTCTGAATCAAACCCTGGAATCATATGGTTTACAGATAATTATGAATATACAAAAAATACAGATTCTTATTATAAAGAAAATTATTCTCCTGCTGTATTTGATAATACAACTTCGAATAACCGTAAAAAATTCATCATCTTTGGAAACGGAAAGTCTTACAATGCAAACAGAGATTCTAGTCATTTTGGTTCTGCAATATATGCAGGAAAATATAACACCATAGAAATAAGAAACCTTACAATATATGGTGGTTGCTGCATTCCTTCTACTCTTAATCATGTAAATGATTGCCAATATGGTGGTGGTATCCTGCTTGCAGAAAACAGCAATGTTATCCTGAAAGATAAATGCATTATAGGAAAAACTACCAGTAACATTACTGCTCCACCAAATTTAAACTATGCTGCCAATGTTGCTACAAAAGGAGGTGGTGTCTATGTTTCTAAAAACGCTACCTTTACAATGCAAGGTGAAACCTGCATAAGAGAAAACTGTTCTAATAAGGGATCTTTTGGTTTAAGTACAGGAGATGGAAGTGCCATCTATATAGATTATGGAGGTACTGTATATCTGAAAAACGACGGCTCAAAATGTCCACAAATTTTATATAACAATTGTCAGGATTTCGGAACAATATACTGTGAAGATGAATCATCTTTATACATCCAGAGTACAGAATTTGCTAATAATAAAGCTAAATATGTACCCGGTATCTTTTTTTACAGCGGAGCATATTTTTATAATCAAACTACAACAGAAAATAAAATAATAATGCACGATAATATATCACAATCTGATACACATTACGGTGTTAATATTCATTGTCAAAACGGTGTATATATAAATGGCATCGAAGAATTTTTCGCTAATATGGATTTATCCAACACAATGACATTTATAGATTTTATGCTTCCATCAGAATTTTATATAATATCTAATCCAACAAAACAATATCTTACTAATATTAAAAACACTATCACTTCCACAAGTACATTCACCCTTGGAGCAGTTATTCGTCCAAATAATCATTCTGAAATAACATGTAAAAAAAGCTTCTCCCCTGATGACGAATTATACTTTGACGATGATTATATCTTTGAAAATTGGGTCTTTGTCCCGGAAAATTAAATAAAAGATTTTAAACATATTTAAAATTTTTTCTCTAAAAATGGTCCGAAATCGCGTAAAAAAGCACTATTAGGGTATGAACTTTTTTCTTTTGGAGGAGGATTTAATATGGCTAATGAAAATCGAGAAATTAAATCATCGCTGTTCGCGGATCTTTTTGCAGATGATGAACTTGTTGGGAAAAAGAATTTTCTTTCACTTTACAATGCGATTCACGGAACGGATTTAAAGCTTGAAGATACTGTGCTCGAGAGAAAGACTATCCCACAGAATATTTTCAGGAGCGTTTATAACGACATCAGCATGCTGGTGAATAATAAACTCATTGTTTTTATTGAGCATCAGAGTACGGTTAACGAAAATATGACGTTCAGAATGATGGAATATTTTGTGCATATTATGTACGGGATAATTCCAGCTAAGGCAAAATATAAGCAAAAGTTGTTTAAAATCCCGAGCCCTGAGTTTTATGTTTTTTTATAATGGGAAAGATAAACTTCCTAAAGAACAGACCTTAAAACTTTCAGATGCATTTATTGTTCCTCAGGAAGAACCGTTTTCTGAGGTGACCGTAAAACTTATCAATATTCAGAATGGGGTTGCAGAAAGTTTGCCTGTTATAAAAAAATGTGATATCCTTAAGCAGTACTGCGATTTTATAGAGATTATATACAGGCTCCAGATAACAGAGAATGCAGAATCCAAAGAAGCAAAAGCAAAATTACTTGAAAAGGCAGTAAGGGAAGCAATCAAGAAAAACATCCTGCCAGATTATCTTAAACGAAAATGTACGGAGGTTATCAATATGTTTTTAGATCCATATAACTATGAATTAGATTTAGAAGTCCAGAAAGAAGAAGCCTTCGAAGACGGTATGGAGAAAGGCTTGTCCGCAGGTGCAAATAAAAAGGCTATTGAAGATGCTATGATTTTAATACGAGATTTTAATGTTTCTCCAGAAATTGCGGCTCAGAAGATGAATGCTCCTCTAGACAAAGTTTTAGAACTTGCAGAAACAATAAAGAAATAATGGAGAGGGGCAATTATGAAAAGATATTATAGCTTTTTATCACTTTTAGTTTTTTTTGTATTTTTCTTTACTGGATGTTTAAACAATCAGGAAAACACATCAGAATGATGCCAGACACAGCGCTTTCCCAATACGTCAATTTTAGTTTATTGTGATGTTGACGCTGGTCTTCTTTGATGTTATATTCAAAAAAATGGAGGATGATTATGGATACAAAGAATAATAATTCCCCTGCAGAAAAAAAATCAAATACCGGAGCTGTAATAGCTGGTTTACTCACAGCATCTGTTTTGGCTTATTGTGGTTATAAGCTTGTTGATAATAAATTGAAAAAAACAAAATACGAATCAGATCCTAATAAAAATGTATAAAATTAGAAATAACCTTATTTATGGCTTTCATGGCTGTGATCAATCTGTTTGTGATTCTCTTGTAAATAATCGAAGAAAGAAATTAAATTATAGTGAAAATCAATATGACTGGCTTGGAAAAGGCATGTATTTTTGGGAAAATGATAAAGAAAGAGCATTAAAATGGGCAGAAGATTTAAAAAAACACAAGCAGAATAATAAACAGAAAATTACTAACCCAGCAGTTTTAGGTGCAGTTATATGTCTGGGTAATTGTTTGGACTTTACAGAACAGGATTGCCTGCAGAAAGTTAAAGAGCATTATCAGAAATTAAAAGAATTAGGGATTGAGTTACCTAAAAATTCTGGTGGTAAAGATTTATACAAAAGAGAGTTGGATTGTTTTGTAATTAATTCTTTTGTCCAATATCAAAGAGATGAAAATCACGTTTCTTATGATTCAGTTCGTGGGGTATTCTTTGAAGGAAATGAGATATATCCTGATTCAGGTTTCAGAGAAAAGGATCATATACAAATAGCTATAATTAATCCAAATTGTATCAAGGCCTTTTTTAAACCTCGACAAAATGATGAGTCTTTTTCTGAAGTATAAGGTTTATAAATAATTGTCTGTTTGAATTAATTCTCTCCCACACAAATTTTTTTTAATTCTTTTTTTTCGCTTTTTTCGGTATCTTGATGTATAATATATTAATATGCAGGATATTTTGAACGATGTTGAATACGAAAAATTCAGGAAACTCATTTACGACGAAAGTGGAATAACTTTTTCTAATACAAACAGATCAATCCTGGACAGCAGAATCAAAGAAATGCTCCGGGTAAAAAATCTTGAAAAGCCTGAAGATTATTATGCACTTGTAACTTCTAACGCTGAAGAATTAAAAGTCATGCTCGATTCTGTCACAACAAACCTTACCCGCTTTTTCCGCAATCAGCCGCATTTTGATGCATTCATAAATTATGTAATTCCAAAGGTGATTGAGCTTAGAAAAGCATCCGGTTCTTCCGACAAAATAATCCGTATATGGAGTGCAGGATGTTCAACAGGCGAAGAGCCTTACACAATCGCAATGATTCTTAAAGAAATTCTTCCACCTGATTTTTCTTTCCAGATTACTGCCTCGGACATCTCCCTCAAATCGCTCATGGTAGGGCAGAAGGGATTTTATGCTGATGCAAAAGTCGAAGGTGTTCCTGCTGATTATCTTACAAAATATTTTACAAAGGTGGACGGCGGCTATCAGGTTAAAAAAGATTTGATGGATACTATCCGCTTTGACTATCATAACTTAAAAAACGATTCGGGACTCAGAAATCTTGATGTAGTTTTCTGCCGCAATGTACTTATTTATTTTGATGAACCTGCTCAGCGTGCTGTTGTTAATAAATTCTATGATGATATGGCAAAGAATTCATTCCTCTTTATTGGACATTCAGAGTCTTTATTTGGAATGAACACTAAATTTGAATTTTTAAAAACTGACTGGGCCTGTCTGTATCAGAAAAATGAATAGAGGTTAAAATGGATAAAATTTCTGTAATGATTTGTGATGATTCTGCCTTAATGCGGAATCTGATCGGAAGAATTATAAACGATATAGAAGGATTTGAGGTTGTCGGAAAGGCAGAAAACGGTCAGGTTCTTCTTTCCATGATTGATGAAAAAAAGCCGGATGTAATCCTCCTCGACATAGAAATGCCTGTAATGAACGGCATTGAATTCTTACAAAAACGACGTGAACTTGGTCTTGATATTCCTGTCATCGTTCTTTCGAGCATCACAACAGAAGGTGCTGCCGTTACAATGCAGTGTCTTGAACTTGGTGCTACAGACTTCATCTCTAAACCGGGTGGAACTTCCGTTACTTTAAAAATCAGCGATGTTTCTACAGATATAGTTGATTATGTTGCCTCTTACGGTCGTGTTCATGCGCTCTTACACGGAAAAAAGGTTCCCGAAGCAGAATATTTTATCCAGCAGGCTAAGCTTAAAGAAGCAGAACGTTTTGTAATTCAGAAGAAGGGCGAAGAAGCTGCAAAAAAAGCAACGGAATCTGTTTCAAAAATCCTTCCTTCCGACCGTTTTATGGCTCCAAAAAAGAAAGAGCCTGTTGTTATTGTTCCTCAGAAAGAAGGCGGAAAAATCGAAGTAATTGCAATCGGAATTTCTACTGGCGGTCCGAACGCTTTAAGAGACATGTTCAAGGATTTAGATAAAGACATAAAACAGCCGATTCTTGTTGTTCAGCATATGCCGGCAGGTTTTACAAATGAATTTGCGCAGAGTCTTGATAATATCTGTCCGCTTGATGTTTCCGAAGCTAAGGATGGAGAGCCTTTAATTGGTGGTCACATCTATATTGCTCCGGGTGGAAAACACATGATGGTTGAACACAGGGCTATTTCTAATGTAATCAGGACAACAGAAGATCCTCCAAGAAACGGACACAGACCATCAGCAGACGTTCTTTTTGAATCTATTGCGAATATCTACGAAAACAGGGCTCTTGGCGTAATCATGACAGGTATGGGACGCGATGGAGCTGTAGAGATAACAGAAATGCGTAAGAAAGGGGCATGGACTCTTGGTCAGGATGAAAAATCATGCATTGTTTACGGTATGCCAAAAGTTGCCTGGGAAATGGGTGGCGTTCAAAAGCAGATTCCTCTGGAAAATCTTGCCCTCCAGATTAACCGTCTTGCCCTTAAGAATGAATTTTAATTTCCTTTAAGCGCATTGTGCATTCAATCACACCATTTTTATTTCCAAGCTCGGAATAAGTGTCTTTTAAGTTTAAAAGAGCATCAGCATAATATGGATTGAGCGAAAGTGCCATTTCGAAACCTTCCGATGCTTCTATGTACATTTCTTCCTGGAAAAAGCATACACCCAGAAGGTTCCATAAGTGTGCGTTTGCATTATTCAGTTTAAGCCCGTAATTACAGTAATAAACTGCTTCGTTTAAATTTCCCATGGAAAGACACTGTGTTGCAAGAGTTTCTATTACTTCTTCGTTTTCGGGATTAATCTGAAAAGCTTGAATGAGTGCTTCCCTTGCGCTTTCGTTTTCGCCTGCATCGCGGTATGTAATTCCAAGGTTGTACCACAAAAGATAGTTATTTTTGTCTATTGTGATGGCTCTTTTAAAACATGCGATTGATTCTACATAGTTTCCGCCGGAAGCAAGAATTATTGCCTGGTTGTTCAGTGTGTCTGAGCGTTCTATCATTTAAAAGCCTCCGGAATCATATTGTAAAAAAGTTCATAAATCAAAGGAGCATCTTTAAGAAGAGCGCAGTTATCTTTTATCAGTCTGATTCCCTGTTCTGCTGCTTCTTTTATGCTTCCCGATTTTTCAAGAATACCAATGCATTCTTCCACTGCCGCTGAATCAATTCCTTCTTTTCCTGCCTGTTCCATCAGCTTAGAAAGGATTTCTTTGTCGGCCGGATTTTTTTCTATATGAAGGAGGACAGGAAGGCTTTTTTTACCTTCGACAATGTCATCACCTCTTTTTTTACCGGGATTTCCAAGTGTCAGATTCTGAACATCATCCAAAATCTGAAAGCCAATTCCTATATCTGCACAGATTTCTCCGGTTTTATCTGCATCTTCTGTTTTTCCGCCTGCAATCATCCCGATTTTAGAAGCAAGGCTTGCAAGAGTTCCTGTTTTACATCTTACCATCGATTTATATTCTTCGAGGCTTGGGAAAATCTCTTTGTTTCTGTGCCAGTAAATATCCATTGCCTGCCCAAGGTGAAGACGACGAAGTTCATTTGTATATAATTTATAAAAGATGAGTTTTTGTTCGTCTGTAAGATCCAGTGTATTTATGCAGACAGGCGCCTGGAAATATAACCACGATGCACAGTTGATTGCAGTATCCATTCCGTATGTGATGTGGGCTGCAGGCTTTCCGCGGCGTAAATCGGCAGAATCTTCTATGTCGTCGTGAATCAGGCTTGCTGTGTGAACAAATTCTACAAGTGGAGTTAAATCATAGGCTGTCTGCTCGCTTACGGCATTTTTAGAAGTAGAAGATGCATATTCGTAGCAGAGGATTAAGAGAAGAGGTCTCCATCTTTTTCCGCCAAGGTCTACAAGGTTTTTATTCGGTTCAATCAGGTTTTGTATATATTTTTTCTGAACAGCAGAAGAAAGTTTTCCAAAAGATTCAGCCTGCCACCCGGGTGTAAAGTCCATGTTCAAGGCTTTATTCAGAGAGTCTTCGATTTTGTTAAGCCTTTGTGTAAAAGAATTATTCATACATATTGAGTATATAGAAAAAACTGATAAAAAACAAATTTTTAAGTTCTCTCTCTTTGGCTCTCCAAAAAACAGCTTTAGACTTATACACACAAAATCCCCGATTTTCCACTTAAAATCCACAAGTTATCCACATTTTTTTTACTTTTTTAAGTAAAAAATCTATGTCAAGTAGTTTTTAAAAAATAAATAAATTTTTTTAATATTTGTTAAAAAATCGTGTAAATCCTTATAATATAAAAAAATAGGTGAAAAAACACTGTTTTTTCACCTTATATCATACTTAATACTGGTCTAGTTTTGTATAGATAAATTCGGGCTTATCCCCGACTTATCCACATTTAATCCACTTTAAATTAACCTAAAGAAACTTCACCGTTTTCGTTAATTGCAAGGATTGATTTACAGCCTGAACATCTGAATCTTCCAGATTTTGTAGCCCTGAGCTTTTTGGAACATACAGGACATGAAATTACAAGAGGGAAGATTGAAGAAGTGCTTACAGTTCCTTCGGAAAAGAATGCAATTGCTTCGTCTGCAGTATTTTTGATATTAAAGAACTGAGAGAATCCGAGAAGCTGGAATACTTCGTATACTTTTGGCTGTATTTCTAAGAGAACAACATCTCCACCTTTAGGTTTTACCATCTTTAAGAATACAGTAAAGGAACCGATTCCGGTAGATGAAACATAATTGAGTGAAGAGCAGTTGAAGATGAGATTTATATAACCTGCTTCGATTACCTGTGTAACTTTCTTCTGAAAGTAACTTGAGTTGTAAGTGTCGATATATCCGCTGAGATAAATGAAAATTCCATTCTGAACGCCTTCTGCCTTTCTTAAATTGATGGCGAGGCTGTCGTCTTTTTCATTATCAAAACCAGGGATTACTACGTTATTATCCATAAAATTATTCTAACTCCGCAACGTTAAAACGCAATTTTTTTTAAACAATTTTTATTCATAATATGATACAATATATTAGATATTTCTGTCAAACTGTTATTAACATTATTGGTAGGAAAATTTAAATTAATTAGGGTTTTTTACGATAATATATATATGAATAAAGCTTTAAAGTTAGTAGTAATGTACATTCTTTTTGCACTTGTTTTTGTAGTGCTTGGAACTGCCTTTTATTTTCTCTTTCTGAATGTTTTGAATTTCAGTGCAGGGCAGAAAATGCTCTTTTTTAATAAGACTTTAGTATTCAAATCTTTTATGTATATATGCACATGTCTTTTGGTTATCATCTGTCCGTGCCTTGCGTATTTCCGTATAAGACATAGAGGTGGAATAATCCAGCTTTTATTTTATATAGGATTATGTGTTCTTACCTGGCTTTTACTTCTTCCTCTGTGTTTAAAGGGCGCTCAGTCTGCGGGAGTTTTTGAAGCAAGTAAATCAAGTGATCACGTTGTTACTGCAGGATATTTCCGGGAGACAGAAAACAAGGTTTATTATCTTACAAAGGATTTAAAGGCAAGTGAACCGGGCTCTTCTGTAAATGCCGTAATCATAGATACTGATGATAAGGGTGAAATTAAATTTGAGCAGGTAAAAAGTACGCCTGATTTTCCTCTCTTTAAAAATGCAGAGCCTTACAGCGATATCCTTTTAAAACAGAGCTTCAGTAATTCTGAGGATTCAAAAACTTCTGCCTTAAGTGCCCTGAGTTTTAAGGATTTTCTGATGCACGCCGGCGAAGCTAAAGCTAAGGGCGGAACTTTCTGGCTTGGATTTTTGAGCTTTGGACTTGTTTTGTGCTGTGTTTACGGAATCTCCCACATGTTCGACTGGAAGCTTGTGAACGCTTCTTTTGTGATTTTATTTTCTGGATTTTTTATTGTAATCAATACTTTGTATTATGGCTCTGCTTTTGAAAAGATTAAGGCCTGGGCTGCCGGAAATGGATTTATATCTTCCTTCTCCGATAAATTTGACGCACCGCTTTTAGTACTCTTTAATCTGTTCTTCAGCGTTGTTTTCCTGGTAATCGGAATAATCAGGTGTTTTAAAAAGAGTTCCGCAGATGAGGATTAAGGGGGGAAGAGTATGAAAAAGGTCTTAGGTATATTATCGTTTTTTTTAGTTCTTGGATTTGCGGTATGTGTAATAGCAGGCTTTTGTACGGGGCTGCCTCCTGAGGTTACCGTGTACGGGGCAAAAACCTATAAGTTTTTAACGGGCATGGATTACTTTCTTAAGTTTTTGCCCGCTATGGTCTTTACAGGCTTTGCGGTAAGCTGCTCTGTGCACTTTGGCCATAACTCAGAAGGGGCTACCAGACGATTCAGTCACGCCATGCTTAAAAGATTCGAGACTGTTATGATTGTTTCGATCATCGGTGTGGCTCTTTTGACTCTTGCAAACGAAACATTCGGCCTTATGGTAAACCGCAGCAAAAACGAAATCGTAAACAGACCGAAAATCATTAAGGAATATATTAAGGTTGGAAATCATTTTTACGAAGAAGGCTTTTATTCACGTGCAGCCCGCTATGCAGACGCAGTTTTAAAGCTTGAACCGGATTCTGCAGAAGCAAACGATCTTAAAAACAAAACCAAGATCATTTTAAATCATCAGATGGTAAAGGCTCCTAAAATCAATGCCGCTACTGCAGAAGTGATAGAAGATAAAGACACAAAACTCAAGCTCGAAGAAGAAAAAATCTCGCAGGCTTATCAGTGTCTTTTAAAATCACGCAAGGCATACGAAGAAGGAAAATGGTTTGATGCACATTACAACGCACAGATGGGAATTAAACTCACTTCTTCTAAGGATCCTAATCTTGCAGAATTAAAACAGCTTTCGGCAAAGGCATGGAATAATATCACAGAGGTTCACAACACATCTAAAACACAGGCCCAGCTTGATTATGCAGAAAAATGCGAAGCTTATATGGCGCTCATCCAGGGAGATGACATCAAGGCATATTATTTATTCAGCCGTCTTAGTAACAAATCTCTTGAATTAAGCCGCGACCCTGATGTTGTTTTCTATCTTGATGTTTCTAAAAAAAGCGTAGAAGAAAAATATTTTTTTATAGATGAAACTTTAGAACTTGCAAGTTTTGAAAGTGCAAACAATGTTTATTTTATTTATAAAAATCCTGATCTCACTCAATCAATCTTCTATTTTAAAGGAATGACTGTTGTTGAATCTACAGGATTTTCCGTTCAGTACCTAAGAGATCTTTCCATCATCACGCTCGACACAGAAGGCCGATGGCTTAAAACAATGCACGTTGATTATGCAAAAGTTTTACCTGTTGCCGCTGCTAATTTTGATGAAAAGACTAAGAACGAACTTGGAATTGACGAAAAAACTGATTACATTCCATACATCCTTCTAAAATCTATTGGCAGGGATGATGAAGGAATGGTTTCGGCTCCGGAATATACTTTTGCAACCGGTGTAAAGGAAGAAAAATCTGATTCAATCCTCTATCCTGTATCTTTTGATTTATTCAAGATGATTGAAGATTCAACCGGTAATCCGAATGCAATTTCTATGAGCACGCTCTTTAAGATTGTTTCGAAAGTATCTATGTTTGGATATTCTACCGAGATGTACGGACAGAATCTTTTGAACAGACTCTTATATCCTGTTTTCCTTCTGTTCCTCTTTATCTGCATGGCTTCGTTCGGATGGAATAACAGAATTGGTGAAAGTCAGTACTTTAAGTTCTCGTGGGTATTCAGTTTTCCGTTCATGATTTTCGGACAGCTTTTATTCTTTATGATGATGATGTTCCTCTTCCGCCTTTTGAATTATGTACTTTTAGGATTTATAGGAGCAACCGGAGCAATTTTTGCAGGACTTGTGATTTATCTTCTGGCTTTCGTCTGCGCATCGGTTTACTTTATTGGTAGACGTTCTGTTTAGTTTGTATTAAAATACTACTCTTGTGGAGTGTATTTAAATGACTTTAGAATTGCTTGATAAGGCTATCCGCCGTGTCCCTGATTTTCCAAAACCGGGTATTTTATTCTATGACATTACAGGAATTCTCGTTAATCCGGATGCATTAAAATTTGTAACAGACCAGATGTACGAAATTTATAAAGACTCTAAAATCGATGCGATTGGGGCTGTAGAAAGCCGCGGTTTTATTTTTGCATCTCCTTTAGCCGAAAGACTTGGCATTCCATTAGTTTTAATCCGCAAAAAAGGTAAATTACCGGGCGATACATACGAATGCAGTTACGCCCTTGAATATGGTTCTGCAACTGTAGAAATCCACAAAGCTGATGTTCAGAAGGGACAGAAGTTTTTAGTTGTAGATGATCTGATTGCTACAGGCGGTACGCTCGCTGCAAGTAAAAATCTGATTGAGCAGGGAGGCGGGGAAGTAACTGATTTCTTCGGTGTAATCGGTCTTCCCGAATTAAATTATCAGAAGGTTTTATCACCATGCAAAATCACCACTTTGATTAATTACAGTGGAAAATAAATTATACTATAAAGAAGGATAAAACTTATGATTAAATTACCTGCAAAATATAAATCAATATTAAACACAAAAGAAACAGAACATGCGATTGTCGCAATAAAGGATTTTTTTCAGCTTGCCCTTTCTACAGAATTAAATCTTACCCGCGTTACAGCTCCTCTTTTTGTTGGAAGTGGCCGTGGTATTAATGATGATTTGAACGGTGTTGAACGCCCTGTATCTTTTCCTGTAAAAGCTTTGAACGATTCTAAAATGGAAATCGTGCAGTCGCTTGCAAAATGGAAGAGAATGAAGATTACAGAACTTGGTATGGAACCGGGCTTTGGAATCTATACAGATATGAATGCTCTCCGCCCTGATGAAGATTTGGATCCTATTCATTCTATTTACGTAGATCAGTGGGACTGGGAAATGGCAATCGATCCTAAAGACAGAACTGTTTTCTACCTTCACGAGATTGTAAAAAGAGTTTACAACTGTATTAAACGCACTGAATTCTTTATCTTTGACAGATATCCAAAGATTAAGCCTTGCCTTCCAAAAGACATTAAGATTCTTTATGCTGATGACCTTCAGCGCCAGTATCCAAAGCTTACTCCAAAGGAAAGAGAAAATAAGGTTTGTAAGCAGTATGGTGCTGTATTTATTACAGGTATTGGTGGAAAGCTTGATGACGGAACTATCCACGATGGACGTGCGCCAGACTACGATGACTGGATTACAGAAACAGGCGACGGACACCGCGGTTTAAATGGCGATATCCTTATCTGGAACCCGGTTTTAAACTCTGCGTTTGAACTTTCTTCTATGGGTATTCGTGTTAGTCCGGACAGCCTTAGAGCTCAGCTTAAAGAAAGAGGAATGACTGAGCGTGAAAAACTCGAATTCCATAAAAAGCTTTTAAGCGGAAAACTCACTCAGACTCTTGGCGGTGGAATCGGACAGTCACGCCTTTGTATGTTCCTTTTAAGAAAGGCTCACATTGGAGAAACACAGGTAAGCGTCTGGACCGACGAAATCAAACAGGATTGTAAAAAAAGAGGAATAGTTCTTCTTTAAAAAATTGCCTGGGATTTGGGATTTAGATTATGCAGAATGAATATCAGTTTACAGGAGCAGAAATAGAATCTCAGATTCCGGCTTTGGTCTCTAAAAAGATTACCGAATTTTCCATTCACGACGACAAAATTGCCTCAGACAAAAAACGTGTATTAAAGATTTTAAATCTTTTAAAAGAGCATGCGCCCGAGGTGTTTGTTTCTTTCTATATAGAGGCGTCTGTTTTAGACCGCGAAGTTATTGCAGCTTCGGAAGGACTTTTTATTTCTTTTGATATTCCTTTAAGGTGTACGAGTAAGGGTGGCAAAATCCTTTTTGATAAAAAATACTATGCGAATAAGGCACGGCTTTTAAACGATAACGGAATTGTTTTTGGATTCATGCTTTTTTATGCTCTTGATGATTGCGATACCTTAAAAGCTTATATGGAACGCCTGGATTTTGCAGTACAGCAGTATCCTAATCACATTGATTTTCCCGAGCTCGAAAACTCTCAGAACGAAAAGACCGAGGCAAAGGTTACGGGGCTTTTTTCTGCAAAGGAAATCCGTTATGCTCGCGATGTTTCTTTTGCCTGTAAAACTTTTTATTCTTTCGGGCGCGCAGTTCCATGGTTTTTGTCGGTTCTAAAACCACTTCGAATCTATCCTTCTAAATTTTTTGCTGACTTTGCTGAATGGCAGAGATGCAATAACTGTGATTTTAAAAGCGGATATACTCCGGAAAAAGAAAATCATCCTGCCATAGAAAAAATGCAGATTCTTTTTACGAACGAAAAATACGAGGAAAAATCAAAAAGTGAATATATTGTTTTAGTTGATGACATAATCAGACTGAATGGAGCAATGTCGCGTTTGACCGGAGAAAACATTGAATCTGTAATAGAAACTTCTTATAATCCTGATGATTTATTCAGTCCCGAGGTTTTAGATCTTGAATCCTTTATAGAAAACGTCTGCATGGAGCATTGTAAAATAAAAGTCTTTGCGGGTGGCGAAGGTCCTGATTTTATAGTACAATAAATAGAATGAAGAAGAATTTACTGCTTTTGTCAATCATTCATATTTTCCTCACTTTTTCGCTTTCTGCGCAGGATAAATATAAGCAGATTAACAGTTATTCGGTTGATGTGCTTTATGAAAAACTCCGCAGCGGAGATAAGGATGTTTACGAAGCAATAAATCAGAAAAAAATAAATCTTAATAAAGAAAATCTTTTAGGCTATACGCTTTTGAGTTATGCCGCAATCGATAATGAATATGAACTTGCAAAGCTTCTTTTAAAATCCGGAGCTAAACCTGATGCAGGATTGAACTTTCCTCTGTACGAAGTGTGCTGGGCTTCTGAAAAACCAAAAAATCAGAATGATATGATAAGGCTTTTGATTTCGTACGGGGCAAATGTAAATAAAAAACAGAAAAATACAAACGACACTCCGCTCATGGCTACGATTAAAAAGCAGGGTGGGAAATATGCAAAGCTTTTAGTTCAGTATGGTGCAAAGGTAAATGTTTCTAATTCTGATGGCGAAACTCCTCTTATTCTTGCAGTTGATTATTATTCAAATCTGATTGATGTGTCTTTAGTTCAGTACCTCATAAGCGAAGGTGCCGATGTAAATGCAATCACTAAAAAAGGAAATACAGCGCTTTCGATTGCGGCTTACAACGGACTTCCATTAATCCTCAGAATCCTTCTGGAAAACGGGGCGGACACAAGAGTAACAAAGAAAAATAAAAATGAAATACCTGTTTTGAATGCCTGCTACAACGGAGAAATTGAATGTGTTTCTCTTCTGATTCAGTACGGGGCAGACATTACAATAAAGGATTCTTACGGAACTTCGGCTTTGATTATGGCCTGTATTTCTAAAGATAGTCCCGAGCTTGTAAAACTCTGCATTCAGAAGGGCTGTGATGTAAATTATGTGGATCCTTCGAGCGGATATACTCCTTTTATTCTTGCTGCAATATGGAATCATCCTAAGCAGATGAAGGTTTTGTACGAAGCGGGTGCAAACATCAATGCAGAAAATCCTGATGTTGGAAACACTCTCATGTTCATCCTTTCTAATGGTATAAAAGAACCTAATCCGCCTTATTATCCGGCCTGCGAGCTTGGTGGTGCAATCTGTGCGATTGAACTTGGGATTAATGTGAATGTAAGAAACTCACGCGGTGAAACTCCAAGAACTTATGCAGTAAAATATCTGAATAAATCTACAAACGAACAGAAAATTAAGGAATACTGCCAGATTCTTGATATGATTGCAAGAAAGGAAAATAAATTCCCATTGATTTATACTTTCCACGAAGCTGTAATCTTAAACAAAAGTGATGTTGTAAAACAGTATCTTTCGAATACAAATCTGAATCTTGAAGAAACCGATTCCGACGGAAAAACCGCCTTATATTATGCCAGACGTTTAAATCACGAAGAAGTTGAAAAGCTTTTGAAAAACGCCGGAGCGGCAAACTAAATGTCCGCAACTAAGAAAATCATTCTAAAGACAGAAAAAACTCAGCGACTGGACCTTTTTTTAAGGGAAGAACTGCCTTCTAAAATTTTTTTGAACAGGGGGGACAACCCTCGGGGTAAAGATGATTTTTTTGACAGGGGGGACAGCCCTTCCAATTCAAAACTGCGCAGGCTCATCATTTCTGGCAGTGTGAGTGTAAATTCGCGTGTTGTAACAAGGCCATCTTTTGAACTTCGCGGAAAATCGGAGGTTTGTGTTTTATTCGATAGCGAAAAGTTCTTTTACGAAAAAAAGCCCGACGATATTCAGTTTTCTGTTACAGATGATACAGTCCTTTTTGAAGACGATGATTTAATCTTTTTGAATAAACCCGCCTTTTTCCCGGTAGAACAGACTATTACCGGTAAGAGGGATAACCTTCACGATGCGCTTGTTGATTATTTATGGAAGAGAAATCCATCGCTTAGAAATCCGCCTTATGCAGGTATTATGCACAGGCTTGACCGCGAGACATCCGGTGTAATTCTTTTTACAAAAAACCGGCCTGTAAATAAAATCATCCATGAGCTTTTCGAAAATCATAATCAGAGTGATGACTTACAAAAAGAATATTTCTGCGTTGTAACAAAGGCTCCGGGGGCTAAAAGAGAAATCAAACCTGGAGATAAGTTTTCTGTAGAAAAATACATGGGGCGAATCTCTTCTAAAAGTCAGGCTGCTAAGTGGGGCGCGTTGGGTAAGGAAAAAGGCGGTTTATATTCGCGGACAGATTTTGAAGTTATTGATGAAGGAAAATCAGGTAAAGATGATGTTTTTTTGATTAAATGCATTTTGCACACGGGAAGGACTCATCAGATAAGGGTACATTTGAGCGAAGAAGGGCTTCCGATTTTGGGAGATGAGCTTTACAGTGGAAAAGATTTTGAAAGAATATGCCTTCATGCGGCAAGGCTTTCGTTTAAGGCCGGTGAAAAGTTTTATGATGTAAGATCTGAACTACCTGAAAAATTTAAGGAATTTTTTAAAAAATATTGACGTTTAACTGTAGAAATCAGTAATTTAAAAGGTGATAAATAATTAAGGACAGGTGAAAGGCTTTGGAAGAACAGAATAAGAAAGCAGAAGATCAGGCTGAAGAAACAAAAGAAGCACAGGCCGAAGATACTGCTTCTGGTGAAACTGAAACAACTGCAGATGCACAGAAGACAGAAGAAGCTGGAGAAGAAGTAAAAGAAGAAAAAGAGCTTACTCCCGAAGAAAAAATCGAAGCTCTTACAAAAGAAAATGCTGATTTAAAGGATCAGCTTTTAAGACGTGCTGCAGATTTTGACAACTACAGAAAGAGAATGCTTAAAGAAAAGCAGGATACATACGATTATGCCAATGCAAGTCTTTTAGGAGACTTACTCGACAGTCTTGATAATTTTGACAGAACACTCGAAGCGGGTGCAAATGCAACTGATGTAAAGGCAGTCGTAGATGGTATTAAAATGATCAACGGCAATCTGGTAAAGATGCTCGAAGATAAATATGGACTTACGGCTTACGGTGCAGAAGGAGATGAATTCAATCCTGATATTCACGAAGCAATCGGCCGTACGGAAGAAGAAGGTGCCGAAAAGGAAACTTTGAAGCAGGTTTATCTTAAGGGATACAAACTTAAAGATAAGGTAATCAGACACGCTAAGGTAATGGTAAGCGTACCAAAAGCGTGAGGAATAAATAAAAAATTAATTAAATAAAGCCGGGTAGTGAAATACCTGGTTGTCAAGGCACGCTACGCTTAAAGCCTTGACAACCGGTTTAATTGCGCTACCCGGGAGGATAGCGCAATTATGGGAAAGATTATTGGTATTGACTTAGGAACAACAAACTCTTGTGTAGCCGTAATGGAAAACGGTGAACCTGTTGTAATTCAGAATGCAGAAGGCGGAAGAACAACACCATCTATTGTTGGTTTTACTTCTAAGGGAGACAGAATTGTAGGTGCTCCTGCTAAAAACCAGATGGTAACAAATCCAAAAAATACAATTTATTCTGTAAAGAGACTTATTGGTCACAGATACTCAGAACTTCAGGGAGAAGCAACAAAGCTTCCTTATGCAGTTATAGATAACGGTTCTGACTGTCGTGTAGAAGTAGAAGAAAACGGAGCAAAGAAACAGTATTCTCCTCAGGAAATTTCTGCTTTCATCTTACAGAAGATGAAGAAAACTGCAGAAGATTATCTTGGTCAGGAAGTAACAGAAGCTGTTATTACTGTACCGGCTTACTTCAACGATGCTCAGCGTCAGGCAACAAAGGATGCAGGTAAGATTGCAGGTCTTGATGTAAAACGTATCATCAACGAACCAACTGCAGCTTCTTTAGCATTCGGTTTTAATAAAGATCAGAACAAAGAAAAAACAATCGCCGTATACGACCTTGGTGGTGGTACATTCGATATTTCTATCCTCGAACTTGGCGACGGTGTATTCGAAGTAAAATCTACAAACGGTGATACACATCTTGGAGGAGACGACTGGGACCGTGTAATCATCAACTGGTTAATAGACGAATTCAAAAAGGATACTGGAATTGACCTTTCTAAAGATCCTATGGCTATGCAGCGTCTTCGTGAAGCAGCAGAAAATGCAAAGATTCAGCTTTCTGCACAGACTTCTACAGACATCAACCTTCCGTTCATCACAGCGGATAGCACAGGTCCAAAGCACTTACAGAAGTCTTTGACACGTGCTCAGTTTGAACAGATGACAGAAGATTTATTCGAAAGAACAAAGGAACCTTGCCGCAAGGCTCTTGCAGATGCAGGAATTACTTCTGACAAAATCGACGAAGTTCTTTTAGTTGGTGGTTCTTCTCGTATGCCAAAAGTTCAGGAAGTTGTTAAATCAATCTTTGGTAAGGAAGGAAGCCGTGCCGTAAACCCTGATGAAGCTGTAGCAGTAGGTGCTGCAATCCAGGGTGGTGTACTTGGAGGAGATGTAAAAGACGTTCTTCTTCTTGATGTAACTCCACTTTCACTTGGTATTGAAACAATGGGTGGTGTTATGACAAAACTTATTTCTCGTAACACAACAATCCCTACAAAGAAGAGTCAGATCTTCTCTACTGCAGCAGACGGACAGACAGCAGTTTCTATTCATGTACTTCAGGGTGAACGCGAAATGGCTGACCAGAACAGAACACTTGGACGCTTTGACTTAGTTGGTATTCCTGCCGCACCTCGTGGAGTTCCTCAGATTGAAGTTACATTCGATATCGATGCAAACGGTATTGTTCACGTATCTGCTAAGGACCTTGGAACAGGAAAGGAACAGCACATACAGATTACTTCTTCTTCAGGCTTGAGCGACGAAGAAATCGAAAAGATGGTAAAGGATGCAGAAGCAAATGCAGCATCTGATAAAGCTAAACGTGAAAGTGTTGATGCAAGAAACGAAGCAGACAGCTTGATTTATGCAACAGAAAAATCTGTAAAGGAACTTGGAGACAAGGTTGACGGTGCAGAAAAGCAGAAGATTGATGATGCAATCGCTGCCCTTAAACAGGCACTCCAGGGTGACAACACAGAAGAAATTAAGTCTAAGACAGAAGCATTAAAACAGGCTTCTTATAAGATTGCAGAAGAACTCTACAAACAGCAGGGTGCACAGGCCGGAGCACAGGGCGCAGGTCCAAATCCAAACGACGGTGCCAGCGGTGATGCAGGTTCTAATGCAGGCTCATCTTCCGGCGCTTCCGGATTCAACAAAGGCAATGCCGACGACGTTGAGTACGAGGTAAAAGACGAAAAGTAATGCCTAAAATCGAAAATCCGTTAAAAAGCGGGCTACGACAGTAGGCCGCTTTAGGATTATCGAAAGAACGGCTCAAGCGCCGAGACTATGCGAGGCAGCCTAAAATCGAAAATCCGTTAAAAAGCGGGCTACGACAGTGGGCCGCTTTAGGATTATCGAAAGAACGGCTCAAGCGCCGAGACTATGCGAGGCGCAATGGAAAGATTTATTTTAGGATTATCGAAAAATGGCAAAACGTGACTATTATGAAGTATTGGGCGTAGAAAAAAATGCAGATCAGGATACGATTAAAAAAGCTTATCGTAAACTGGCTGTAAAATATCATCCGGACAGAAACCCGGGCGATAAGGAAGCGGAGGAAAAATTTAAGGAAGCGACAGAAGCTTACGAAGTTCTTTCCGATGATAAGAAACGCCCTATTTATGATCAGTACGGTTTTGCCGGCCTTGACGGAATGGGGGGTGGTGGCGGTGCCCAGTACTCTCACGCCTTCCACGACTTCAGCGATTTATTCGGAGGCATGGGCGGCGGCTTTAATGATATTTTTGACAGTATCTTTGGCGGCGGCTTTGGAGGAGGCTCTTCCAGAAGAAACGGCGGAGCTTCTACAGGCGCAAGCTTAAGATACGATCTTCACTTAAACTTTAAGGATGCCGTTTACGGTACTTCTACAGAAATCCATTTTAAACACAACGAAACCTGTGATGTTTGCCACGGTTCAGGCGGAGCTCCGGGTTCAAATAAAAAGACCTGTCCGACATGTAACGGAATGGGTCAGATCAGACAGGGAAACGGATTTTTCTCTATTCAGCAGACATGTCCAAACTGCCGTGGAAAAGGCACTGTAATCGATAAGCCTTGTACAAATTGTCGTGGAACAGGTATTCAGGAAAAATCAAAGGCAATGTCGCTTAAGATTCCAGCCGGTGTTGATAACGGAAAACGTATAGTAATCCGCGGGCAGGGTGATGCCGGTGAAAACGGTGGACCAAGCGGAGATTTAGTTGTTGTACTTCACGTTGAAAATCATCCATTCTTTGAGCGTTCGGGTAGCGATTTATACTGTGCTGTTCCTGTAACAATGGCTCAGGCTGCTTTAGGCTGCGAAATCACTATATCTTCTTTGGACGATAAAAAAGTTACAATCAAGATTCCGGAAGGAACTGCAAACGGTAAGCTTTTAAGAATCAAAAATGAAGGTGTACCAATTTCATCATCAGGAAGAAAAGGCGATCTTTATGTAAAGGTAATGGTTCAGGTTCCTAATCATCTTTCTTCAAAGCAGAAGGATCTTTTAAAACAGTATCTTGAGCTTGAAAATCCTCCGAAAGAGCCTGCTTTAATCCGCCTTTCCGAGCTCGAAAACTAAATAATCAGCCTTTTTAAATTTATTTTTTCTCAATCAGCTGAATCCGATAGCTTCTTCATTTTTACAGTTCCGGCTTTTTCCATATTTTTATACGATTTTTCCCAAATTCTGCCGATAATGTGGTAGAATAGTAGTACTATAAATTTGAGGTGATTATGTATAAAACTCGGAAAAAAATAGTAACAGTTGCCGTATTAGCTATTTCTATCATATTCTTTGTTATTTTTGGACTCTTATTACTGCCTGTTCGCACAGGAGAATCATATTCTATCTATACAGGTATTGTTATAACAGGTCTTTTTGTGGCAGTTTTGTTCATTTCAAACATTTTACGTACAACGCTCATAGCTAAAGTTCACTATGATACACTGGAAACAGGTGAAACTACCGTAATCCAGGATTTTATCAATAGGCTTCGTTTCTGTTACTCTCTTGAAGATTTTTATACTGCTATTTCCGAAATCCTTGAATTAAAGGGTGACTGTTCTGTTATCCTCGTAGATAAGGTAAAAAATTATGTTCTTTATAACAGTCCCGATAAGGTAACTACATCGGAAAAGGTAAGGGACAAGCTTGATCAGAGATTTAATGATGTTGAAAGGGAAGGCTATTTCTTCTTTGACCGACATCTTGGTTATACATCTGTTTTCAAAAAAGCCAGAGGTTTCTATCTTTGTTCAGACAAGCAGCTGATGTTTGTCTTCTGTAACTACACTCGTCTTTTTGACTTGAGCATCTATCCGCTTTTGTTCGAAGAATACAAACGCTTTATTACAAGAACAAAGACAATTTCAACTCTTTCAGAAATCGCCGCTACAACAAAGGAATGGCAGCAGCTTGCAGAAACACAGCAGTCATTCCTTCCGCAGAAAATTCCAAACATTCCAAAACTTAAGATTGCAACTTATTTCCGCCCTCTTGTAAACGTATCGGGAGACTATTTCTCTATTCTTCCGATCGATAAAGCACGTACACTTTTGATGCTTGGAGACGTTTCTGGTAAGGGACTTCCTGCCGCCCTCATCATGGGTTTGGTAATGAATACCGTAAAGATTATCGAAGATAAGGAAGATTTAGTTGGCGTAATTCATGCCATCGATAAGGCTATTAAGGGAATGCACCTTCAGGATAAATATACTGTATTGTTCCTTAGTATTGTCGATACAGAAAAGATGAAAATCAGATACATAAATGCTTCCATGTCGGATCCTATCATCCTTTCTCCTTCTCCTGACGGCTACAGAATCAAACCTCTTACATCAAATGCTTCACTCGTAGGAATTCTTGATATGGGAGATCCTGTTGTTGCAGAAAAGAGACTCTTCCGCGGAGATACAATCCTTATGGCAACCGACGGTGTTTCTGAAGTTATGGATGACAGTGGTGTTGAACTTGGTGATACAGATATCTATAAGCGAACACTCATTGCCGGTGCATCAAAATCTCCTCAGGATTTTGTAAATGATATTGTAGATTTAATCTGGAAATATAATGGTGATAAAAAACTTCATGATGACGTTACAATGATGATTGCAAAGGTAGGTTATTAGTATGGTATATGCTGCATTAAATATTATTATTTCACTGTCATTCCTCTTCTGTACATTATATATTGACCGAAAGCTTCAGAAAGTTACTCCGGAAAGCAGTAACCTGATCATACCTCTTTTGCTTGCTACCGTAGAATCAATTGTTTTTTCTATCATTCTTTGTTTTTCAAGATTCTGGTCGCCGTCTTTAACAGAAAAGATTTTAATCTTAACAAAATATATTGATGTTATTTTCTGGTCTTTGTTCAGTTTCTCTTTAATCAACCTTGGTGTTCAGAAAAAGCAGAAGGTAACAACTGTTCTCTGCGCTATTTCGATGCTTCTTGGAATCTTACTTGTTTCTAATCAATTCCATAATCCGGAAATAAGCGCTGATTATCTTTATACTATCCAATCAAATTATTTCTTCTCTGAGCCTGCAAGATCTTTCTTCCCATGGAACTGGGTTGATTTATATCAGATTCTGTTTCAGATTCTTCTTCCTTCCATCTGTTATATCTTCCTTGTTCTTCTTCAGGAAAGAAATGGAAGCTCTCTGCAAAGATATCAGGGACTTGTTATAGGTGAATCATTACTCCTTTTGTGGGCACTCATTTTCTTTAAAGATACAATGGTAAAATCATTACCTGGATTTACCTGTCTTTATATGCTTCCTGTTATCTTTATGGTTGTGCTCACTATCTTTGCGCTCAAGAAAAAAGATATTCCTTCGGGAGCAAATATTGTTACAAACTGTATTAAGGCAATTCTTTCGTACATTCTTCCTGCTGTAGTTGTCGGATTTTTAATCATGTCTTCTCAGCCTTCGGGTAAGATGATGTACACACCATCATTTATCTTGCTCTTTATTGTTATTGCCGTTGTAGCATTCTTTGTTTCATATAAAATCTCAATTCTTCTTTCTAAATCTGCAAGATTGTATACATCTGAATATGGTCCTTCTCTTGAAAAGGATCTTGCTTCGATTGACTACAGTGATGAGATGGATACGATTACAGAAAGGATGTATCAGATTTTCAGACGTAATGTTCAGTCTTCTTCTATGACTGTATATATTTCTAACCAGAAGGGCGCTCTTGAAGTTGCATATTCTTCGAATAAGACTACTAAGGCAATTGCAACCTCGAATCCAATTTTTGATACTTTATTAAATATCAACCAGTCAGTTGTCTGTTACTATCAGGTTGGAAAAATTCACGACCTTTCTCCAATCGAAGAACAGCTTGATAAATTCTTTACTACTACAAAGACCGATGCAATGTTTATCTTGAATGAAGGTCGCAATATCCTTGGTTTAATCACCCTTGGTAAAAAAGTCAGCGGTGACCACTATAAAGAGTACGATATTGATATCTTCAACAAGCTTTATTCATACTTCTTTGTATTCGGTTATTATATGAGAAACATTTCAAACAAGGAAATTCTTTCTGTTGTAAGCCGCGAAATTAAGATGTCTTCTCAAATCATTACTTCCATTCAGGAAAACATTGATCACATAAATAATTCAAAAGTCGATATCGGATACCTCATGGTTCCTGCCCACAACATCGGTGGTGAATTCATCGATTTAATCCGTCTTACTGCAACACGTCATCTTTTTGTAGTTGGTGACTTGTCTGGAAAGGGTATTGCGGCTTCTATGAACATGGTCATCTTAAAGTCCATCATCCGAACCTTCCTTGCAGAAACTCATGATTTTAAGCAGCTGATTGTAAAGCTTAACGACTTTATCAGAACAAGTTTGCCTAAGGGTACAATCTTTGCGGGTCTTTTTGCACTTGTTGATTTTGAAACTGATACGATGTACTACATCAACTGTGGTATTCCGGCCCTTATGATGTATACTCAGGTTTATAATAACGTAATCGAGATTCAGGGTTCGGGACATATTCTTGGATTCGTAAAGGATATTTCTCCGTTCATTTCGGTTAAGACAACAAAGCTTAATCCTGGAGACATCATTCTTGCTTGTACTGATGGTCTTGTTCAGTCTCATTCGCTTCGTGGTGAACAGTTCGGAAAGGAACGCATTCAGCAGGCTATTCTTGATAATTCTACTTATCCGGCACAGCGTATGGCTCAGTTCACTTTTGACGGACTTATGAAGTTCATGTCTAAGGAAATGGAAGACGACATCAGTATTCTTGTAATGAAGTATGAATCTTCAATTGAATATGCCGATGATATGGAACCTCTGGAAGAAGAAATGCCAGCTGCAGAAGATGCACCTGTACAGGAAGTTACAGCTGAAACTATGGCAGAAGAGAATGCATTCCAAGCTCCTGCAGTAGAAGAAGGTGCATTTACGACTCCGACAGTTGATGGAAATTCATTTGAGGCTTCTGTTCAGGAAACGGGTGCAGATGAAGTTTCGTTTGCTTCTGAAAACATTGTTCCTCAGGATATTTCTGATATGCAGGCAGTTCCAGATGAATTTATAGATACAAACCCGGAAAATCAACCGGTGTTTGATGAAACGCCTTCTGAAGAGCCTTTAGCAGGTGTTGATTTTGAGGCGCCTGTGGTTGATGAGGCTTTGAACAACGGGGACAACCCTTCCGGTTTTGATACAGAAGACTTTGCAGGATCAATGCCAGAGCTACAGGACAACATAGATCTGGACAATTTTGATAATTTTGATGATATGTTTAAAAACTAGAGACAGGGTAGGAGTAATAAAATGGAACAGTTAACAGTTATCGAAAAAGAAGGTGCAAACTATCTTCAGTATGTTCTTGAAGGTGCTTTGAATGCTTATACAATCGGTGAGTTTCAGGATACTCTTTATGCCGCTGTTCAAAAGAATAATGTAGTTCTTGATATGTCAAGATTAATTGAACTTGATCCTTCGGGCCTTGGCCTTTTAATGGCTGCCTTTAATGATTGCGATGAAGCAGGCCATAAGCTTTATTTTATGGCCATGTCCAACGAATCAGAAAAGACAGTTGCGGCAAGTGGGTTTAAATACCTGTTCAACCTCATTAATTCCGTCACGGAAGTAAAATAATATATCATACATATAAAAATACCTTATTCCCATAAAAAAAGAGTGGGCAAACGGCTTCAGCGCTTCGCTTGTGCAGATGTTTGCCCACCCTTTTTTTTATTACATAAGTTATTTTTATATAATTGGTATAGATTTACTTCCGTGCCGGAATTGAGATGTTTCATTCCGGGGGAGGATAGTCTACTTCACAACAATATTTACCAGCTTATCCGGAACAACGATTGTCTTTACCACTTCGTGGCCGTCTGTGAACTTCTTTACGCCTGCGAGTGAGAATGCAGTTGCTTTTAAGTCATCCTGGCTTGTTCCAGGTGCAGCATCAAACTTGTCGCGGAGTTTTCCGTTTACCATTACAACAATCTGTTTTGTATCATCTTTTGCATATTCTTCGTTGAACTTTGGCCAGCTTTCGTATGCAATTGTGTTTTTGTTTCCAAGTTTTTCCCAGAGTTCTTCGCCAAGGTGTGGTGCATAAGGGGAAAGAACTTTAACAAAGTCAGACCAGATTGCACGAGGGATTTCAGGCAGTTTTGAGATTTCGTTTATGAAAATCATCATCTGAGAAATTGCAGTGTTGAAGTTCAAGGTTTTTGTATCTTCTGTTACCTTTTTGATTGTCTGTGCAAAAGTCTTTCTTGCACTTATAAGAGCCTTGTCTTCGAGTTTACCTTCGATGTTTATGTCCGAGATTGGTTTTTCAGAAACTGTCCATACTTTTTCGAGGAAGCGGTGAATACCAACGATTCCCTGTGTAGACCACGGTTTACTCATTGTAAGAGGTCCCATGAACATTTCGTACATACGAACAGAATCAGCACCGTAAGCTTTAATTTCATCATCAGGGTTTACAACGTTCTTGAGCGATTTACTCATCTTTGCAACAACCTGTTCGAGTTTTTCGCCGGTTGCTTTTTCGTACCATGCTCCGTCATCTTTCTGTTCAACTTCGTCGATAGGAACAAGAGTTTTATTCTTTCTCTGGTAAGCAAATGAAGTAATCATACCCTGGTTTACAAGGCGCTGGAACGGTTCTTTTGTAGAAACGAATCCCAAATCATATAAAACCTTGTGCCAAAAGCGTGCATAAAGGAGGTGAAGAACTGCGTGTTCAGCACCACCGATGTAAAGATCAACAGGCATCCAATATTTTTCTTTTTCCTTTGAACAGAATTCTTTTTCGTTGTTAGGATCAAGGTAGCGCAGGTAATACCAGCAGCTTCCACCCCACTGAGGCATTGTATTTGTTTCGCGTTTTGCAGGTTTTCCGCATTTTGGACATTTGCAGTTTACCCAATCATCAATTGCTGCAAGAGGAGATTCTCCTGTTCCTGTAGGCTGATAGCTTTTTACTTCAGGAAGCTTTAATGGGAGTTCTTCTTCTGGAACCGGAACTGTTCTACAGTCAGGACAGTGAACTAAAGGAATTGGTTCACCCCAATAACGCTGTCGGCTGTATACCCAGTCACGGAGTTTATAATTAATTGCTTTTCGTCCGATTTTCTTTTCTTCGAGGAATTCGAGCATTTTGTTGATGGCATCCTGTTTGTTCAATCCATCAAGGAATTCAGAATTAACGTGGATACCGTCTTCGGTCCATGCCTGCTTTTGAACATCAACTTCGCTCTTTAAAACTTCGATTATAGGAAGGTCAAATTTCTTTGCAAATTCCCAGTCGCGGTCATCGTGTGCAGGAACGGCCATAATAGCACCGGTTCCGTAAGAGATAAGAACATAATCAGCAATCCAGATAGGAATGAGTTTTCCGTTTACAGGATTGATTGCATAGCTTCCACTGAATACACCGGTTTTGTCTTTAGCAAGATCAGTTCGCTCAAGGTCAGATTTTTTTGCTGCTGCTTCCTGATATGCCTTTACTGCGCTTTCCTGCTCTGGTGTAGTAATTTCCGGAATGATTTTATGTTCTGGGCTTACAACCATGTAAGTTGCGCCAAACAATGTATCGCAGCGTGTTGTATATACAGTGAGTTTATTATCTGTTGGTTTTCCGTCTTTTTCTGCTACAGTGAATGTAACTTCTGCACCGGTTGATTTTCCAATCCAGTTGTGCTGCATTGTCTTTACGCTTTCCGGCCAGTCAAGGCTGTCAAGGTCGTTATCAAGGCGGTCAGCATATTCAGTGATTTTTAAAATCCACTGGCGGATTGTTTTGTGTGTTACTTCTGCACCACAGCGGTCACATTTTCCGTCTTTTACTTCTTCGTTTGCAAGACCTGTAAGACATGAAGGACACCAGTTGATTGGAGTCTGTGCTTCGTATGCAAGGCCTTTTTTGTAGAGCTGGAGGAAAATCCACTGAGTCCATTTGTAATAATCTGGTTCACAGGTAGATACACAGCGGTCCCAGTCGTAGCTGAAGCCGAGCGATTTAATCTGCTGTGTAAAGTGTTCTATATTTGCGTTTGTTGTTGTCTTTGGATGAGTTCCTGTTTTGATGGCGTAGTTTTCTGCCGGAAGACCGAATGCATCATATCCCATAGGATGAAGTACATTGTAACCGTTCATACGAAGGTAGCGGCAGTAAATATCTGTTGCAGTGTAGCCTTCAGGATGTCCTACGTGTAGTCCTGCTGCAGAAGGATAAGGGAACATATCAAGAACATACATGCGTTTATCCTTCGGAAATTTTTCATCCTCAGTTACTTTAAAAGTTTTCTTTTCATCCCAGTATTTCTGCCATTTTGGCTCGATTGATTCAAAAGGATATTTTGACATAATTGCCTCCAAGTTTTGTTTATTATATAGGAAAAAAGGGATTGAGTGAATATGGGCAGGGGGTGAGCAGGGGGGACAACCCTTGGTGTTTATGAAAAGATTGGTTTTTGCAAGGGGGACAACCCTTGTTATAAACATTAAATATTTTCTTGATGGATAGAATCAAGTCGTTTTAAGCGTTGTTTGTCTGGTGTGATACACAAATTTTTTTCCTGAGTTGGTAAAACCAGCCCTTTATGTGTTTTTGAAGAGGTTTTCGCTCGTCTGAGATATTTTACATGGGTGTAGTATAAATCAACTTTAGTATTTGTTCTGGCTTTTGAGTAATAAACAGCTAAATTTGCCGCATCAAGAAGAATATCAAGGGGGACAGTCTTTCCTTTTCTGGATTTTATAAAGACATATCCCCCTGGATAGTCTCTCACATGAAGCCATAAGTCTTCTCCTCGTACATAATGCCGTAGAAGATCATCATTTTCGTTGGCATCTCGTCCAACATATACAGTCCAACCATCGATGATATAATCTAATCCTGGATGAATCTTCTTCTGTTGCTGTTTTGGTTTTGTCGTGTATCGAAGTAGCTGTTCAATTTTAACAGGATTTGGCTCATTTTTTATTTCTTCGTATTGTTTTTTCAGTTTTTCAAGAGAATTTTTAGAAAGTTCAATATCATGTTTGATTTCTTCTGCTCCGCTTAATGCTTTTTTGTAATTATTATAATACAATGAGGCATTTTCTTGTGGTGATAAGTTAGGATTTATAATGATATTAACCTCTTTTCCCGTATTAAAATCTGTGCATGTAAGTGTATTTGAATCTTTTTTAATCAAATGTGCATATGAAAGAATTAAATCTCCCTGATTTTTCAGTTGTATTGCATTTTCAAAAGATTTTTGCTTATCAAGTAGTTTATTTAATGCATTTTTACGTTTTGAATAACTGGAGAAGAACCATTTCTCAGCACGTAACAGAAGAGCTTCCCGGCTTAATGTCTGCGCATGTTCTGAATACCAGGAATCTATGAAGAGATTGAAAGAACAAGGGGGACAGCCCTCGGTGTTATATTCTCTTATTGGAAATTTTGTTAAAGAATCTTTGTTTTTTTCTGGATTTTGAGCTGGTGGGATGAAAGTTTCGTCCTTAATTTCGTATTGTTCTGGTCTACGAAACATAGTTTCCAGGATTAAATCATTTTTATCACAAAGAATTATATTTGCAGCATTATTCCAAAGCTTAATATATAAATTGAAAATGATATTATCTTCTAAATTATCGGGATTTTGACGATAGAGTATCATTTTTATCACACGTTCTAGCCCAATTTGTTCACAACTTCCTATTCGGCATCCTTTTATGTGAGATTTTAAGAATTCCATGAATCTGAGAGGTTTGTTGTTTTTGGTTATTTTTCGTTTTGTTTCATTTATTCTAACTGAATTCTGGGCAGTACAAATTAGGATAGTTTTGGGTGTTCCTTTTTTGTATACATGAAAAACAATAACATCGTAGCTAGGTTGAATTATGTCCTGTATGTAATTATCTGTTAAATCTAATTCTTTAAGTATAAGATTTATTTCATTACAATTTAAACTCATGAAATCATTATAATACTTTTTAGTATTTCAAGAAAGGAGAATAATATGACGACTTATTCCTGTCAGTCTTGATATCTGATTAACAGGTAGACCATTTCTTCTTAATAGCGATAGTTTATTTTTAAGTATTTTTGAATCATATTTTTTTATGGATGATATGTTATTTATTTTTAAAAGTTTCTTTATGAGGATGAGTCCTCGTTCGTCATTTATCAGTGGTTTATTTTCATATTCCATAAAGATATCGGTGGAATATAGTTTATTGAAGTTTATGAATGAATTTTTTGATTCAAAAATATTCAAAACGGTCTGTTTATCAAGGAAGTTATTGAAAATTGACTCTTTATCCGAAAGAAAATGTTTGTAGCTACACCATTTATATGTAGTAAAATCTTGGTGCCAGGCTTTTACCGGGTTATAGAATATATATCTGATGACTTCTTTAAAAGATACAGTATCTTCTATTGTTTCACTTAGATATCTTCCCTGAAAAAGATGGCCGCATCTTTCATATTTTCGATTGAAATACATAGAATAACTAGTATTTAACTTGAGCATGAACTTACTCATACCAAAATTCCCGTTACCAATAAGCATATGTACATGATTATTCATCAGACAGTATGCGAAAACCTGAATATTAAGTTCCCTTGCGTATTTCGAAAGCCTGTTTAGCAGATGGAAACGGTCATTTTCGTCATAGAAGATGTTCTGTTTGTCATTTCCGCGGATTATGATATGATAAATCCCGCTTTTTCCATATTTTCTATTCTTTCGAGACATAATAATCTCCTTACAATAATATACGAAATTACTTTTAAAAAAGTGCAAGAATTTAAAAAAAAAATCATCGAGGGCTGTCCCTTTTGTCAATTATTATGTTATAATCCCAATTCAAAGGTGTTTTGATGGTAAAATCTATTGAAAGTAAGCAGAAACGCTTCTCATTTTCAGGGCGAAGGCTGATATTTTTTAAATGCCTGATAGGATTTTTTGGGCTTTTTTTTGTGTTGTTTATTATGTTTCTTTGTGGACATAGTATTTATGTAAAATCTGAACCATATCAGCATTCTCTGGAGCTTGTTAAGTCAAGCCGTAAGTTGAGAGAATTGATTGGGAATGATTATGAAGTTGGCTGGAATGTGGCTGGCAATCTAGATGAAAAGGGTGCAATATTAAAATATGAATTGATTGGTCCTTTTGTAACAGCAATAGTTGAGGTGGAAGCAGAAAAAATGCAATTTGGATGGGAATATAATAAGATCCAGGTAACTATAGGAAATGATGATAAAAGAAAGGTTGATCTTCTGACCTCAGATTGATTTTTCTTATAAAAAATTAAAGTATAACTTTAATTTAAAATTATATTAAAAGTTATATAATGCTTTCATAAATTTATAAAAAGTATTATATTGTTTTATAAAGTTGTGATTTAGGTTTGTAATCTTATCACGGAAATTTTGGATGCTTTAGCGTTCATATATCAATTTTAAGGAGTAGTACATGAAAATTATGTCAAACAATTATCAGACTTTATCTTTTAAACTAATGATTATTAATCCATCGAATGTAATTCATGTTCGACTTACCAGATTGATTATGAATGATTTAGTAGATTCCATTAAGGAATGTAAAGTATTTAAGATTTTTGTTAAAGGAGATTATTTAACCTATGAAAAGTATAAAAAATATAAGAATAATATTAAAGCCGGTAATAAATTTAGTAAAAACTGGTGAAACTATAAAAAATCTCAGAAAATTAAACGAATTTTCCGTTCAGGATTTACAGGAAGTATTCGGTTTTGAATATCCGCAGGCAATTTACGCTTGGGAACAGGGAAAAAATGCACCTTCAATTGATAATCTTCTCGTTTTAGCCAGACTTTTTAAGGTTTCTATGGACGATATTGTCAAATATAATCTGGTACAGGTAAAGTGTTTTTGTTCAGAACATGCTGCTTCATGTATGATTCAGAATCCGGCTGCATGCGAACAGTGTAAATTCAGAAAAACTGCATGATTTTCTTTAATGACAAGGGGGACAACCCTCGATGCCATATAAACATCGAGGGTTGTCCCCCTTGTCCATCTTTCTCTTGACAATTTTCCATAAAATCATCATTATAAAGTCATGAAAACTAAATCTTTAGTAAAAGTCGTAACAGTTCTCGTCCTTGTGGTTAGTTGCTAACCAGAGACTTGTTATTATTTTTAGACTAAGGAACTTAAAAATATAATTAAAGCTCTCTGGAATGAACAGAGAGCTTTTTTAGTTTAAATACTGAATAATAAAATATTAGGAGTATGGCTATGAAATTAACCGGCGCACAGATTATTATTAAGATGCTTGAAAATTATGGTATTAGGATGGTTGCAGGAATACCAGGAGGATCAATCTTACCTCTTTATGATGAATTGAACAGATCTTCTATCCGACACGTCCTTGTGCGCCAGGAACAGGCAGCCGGATTTATAGCCCAGGGAATCGCCCGTTCAACCGGGAATATTGCAGTTTGTATGGCAACTAGTGGTCCTGGAGCAATGAATCTTCTTACGGCAATTGCTGATGCTCGTTGTGATTCCATTCCGATTATTGCAATCACTGGTCAGGTTAATACAAGTCTGATAGGAACTGATGCTTTTCAGGAAGCAGACACATTTGGTCTTTCATTTCCGATAACAAAACATTCTGTTATGGTAAAATCAGCATCAGAACTGCTTGAAGCAATCCCTCTTGCTTTTGAAATAGCTTTGAGCGGACGTCCAGGCCCTGTTCTTATTGATGTTCCGCGTGATGTTCAACTTCAGAGCATTGATGTTGATCCTGCACAGCTTAAAAAATCAACAAAAACAGCTTCATCCGGACGAAATCCCGTACGTTTTCATACAGATGCTAAGAATTTTTCACAAAAACTTGAACAGATGATTAAACTTCTTGCTTCTTCTAAAAAAGCCGTTCTTTATTGTGGTGGAGGTTGTAATTCTCCTCAAGCATCAGATGGCTTGAATAAGTTTCTTTCAGTATATTCTATTCCTGTTGTAACAAGTTTGATGGGACTTGGCTGTATTCCTGAATCTAGGGAAGAATTTATTGGAATGATAGGTATGCATGGTAGTTATGCAGCGAATGTAGCCGTTCATGAATCGGATTTGGTTATAGCGGCAGGTGTTCGTTTTGATGATCGTGCCACAGGTCTTGTAAAACAGTTTTGTCCTGATGCGAAAATCATTCATGTAGATATTGATGCTGCAGAAATTGATAAGATTATTCCTTCAACGATATCAGTTGTTGCTGATGTTGAATCATTTATGCCTGCTTTCGCAGAATTAATTAAGGAAAAAAAGATAAAAACTGATTCAAACTGGCTCAAAAAGATTAAGAAAATCAAGGATGAAACTGATTTAATCACTTTGGGTAGGCCTAAGAATGAAAAATCAGTTAATCCTCGTCAAATTATTGCATCTACACCTGATTTTGCTAAAAAAGCCGGTATTTCTAAAGATGATTTAATCATTACAACTGATGTAGGACAGCATCAGATGTGGGCTGCGCAGTATTATCCTGTAGAAAAACCCCGGACATTCCTTACTTCTGGTAGCCTTGGAACAATGGGATTTGGGCTTCCAGCTGCTATCGGGGCAAGCCTTGCAAATCCGGAAAAACGAATAGTTTGTTTCAGTGGTGATGGCTCTATTATGATGAATATTCAGGAAATGGCAACTTTATGTGAGTTGAATCTGCCAGTTACAGTTATAGTTTTCCAGAATGGAACACTTGGAATGGTATATCAGCAGCAGAAATATCTGTTTGATAAGAATTACAGTGCTTCAGTTTTTGATTCTTCTACTGATTTACTGGCAATTGCCCGTGGTTTTGGTATTGAAGCAATTGATGCCGATAAAGATTCTGACTGGTATTTGAAGGCATTTGACCCAAAAAGGAAAAATAAACCATGTTTTGTTAGAATCAGTATAGATTCAGAAGAAACAGTACTCCCTTTTGTACCTGGTGGCAAAGCAAACATCGATTCAATACGTAATTAAACATTTGACAAGGGGGACAACCCTCTGTGTTTTCATGAAAACACAGAGGGTTGTCCCCCTTGTCAAAAAGAATCCCTCTATTATCCCCCCAAAAATTCCCACAAATTCTCCAATTTATTTGGAAATAATCAGGTAAGCAATTTCATTTTTCCAGTTAAAGATTGTGTTGTCGGAGCTTGTTTCCAAAAGATTGATGATTTTTTGTGTGTCAGCAGTTCCTATGGCGTTTATCATCTTGATTCCGTAGGCAGAATTGTTCACATCGAACCATTTTTTGATTTCGTCGCGGGAAATCCGGCGTTTTTCAAAAATTTCGCTTGTTATGAGCTTTACAGTGAATCCCTGCTTTCTGAAGGCGTTGGCAATGAACACTCCGTCCCATGTAAACAGAGGGTTGTCCCTGTCGCCAAAGAATTCCTGTTCTGCCGCTTCCATTTTTTCAAGGATTGGTTTATATGTACTGATTAATTCGCCGGAAAGAATCTGATTTTTTACTATTTCGCTGATTCTCTGGCCGTGAACCGGAATTTTCTGCGAGATGATTACCTTAAATCCTTCTGCAACAGGTGATTCAAACTCGAATTCTTCATCATCATTGTCTTTATCTATAAGATCTTCCTGAATAAGAACATTGTTTTCAGGTGGTGTAAGAACACTTTTTATGGCATCTGCAAGGGCAATAATTGTAGTTTCGTTTATAAATGGATCTGTAAAAAACAGACGGTCAAAGATTGCCCCTTCGTATTGGAATTTTACAAGAAGATTATAAAAATCTTTTGGAGAAAGAAAATCTGTAGAAAGGGATTCTCCCCTTACTTTGAGGACAGGCTTATCTAAATCTCCGAGTGTTCGGCAATACTGTTCAATAATCTGTTTTCCTTTTTCCGATTTACAAACTCCGCAGGTAACTCCTTCAGGTTCCTTTCGTGCTATTTCCCAGATTAAAAGACCCGAATCAGCATTCCAGATAAGACTTCTGTGATGGCGTGCAAGATCCGCAAGTTCAATCATTGTGTCGCGGACATTGAGTAAGATTTCTGCTCTGTTAGAATCAAGTCTCTGTCGCCAGAATCTGTCCGCTCTGTCCAGAGCAATTTCTTTTGCGTTATCTTTCGGGCTGAAAGTAAGATTTTCTTCTTTCTTAAGATCTCCGCTTTTAAAGTGTTCGTTTATCCACCATTCGCTAATCGGGTTTGCACCAAATTCTGTTTTTACCCAGTTTGAACTTAATTTTCCATCCTTAGAAGCTGATGGAACAGTAAGATTGATTGAACCTGTTTCTGCCGGGCTTGTTGCAAGTTCATCGGTTGAAAGTTCTCCGTTGTGTGTCTGTTTTTCTAAAATTGATGCAATCTGAAGTTCCCTTCTGCTTAAAACATCACTTCTGATTGTTGCTTCGTAACCTTGCGTGCTTGGAGTATAAAAAACGCGGCCCATGAGTGTGTCAGGAAGATACTGCTGTGCAACCCAGTGATCCCTGTAAGCATGAGGATAAAGGTATCCGGCTCCGTGGCCAAACCCCTCTGCATCGCGGTTTGAATCCTTTAAGTGATTAGGAACTTCGGCATCTTCTTTTTCTACGGCTGCAAGGGCATCAAAGAAAGCCATTGAGCTGTTTGATTTTGGAGCGGTAGCAAGGTAGAGCGCTGCGTGTGCAAGAAAATATCGTCCCTCGGGCATACCGACTCTGTCGAACGCCTGTGCACAGCTTTCCACAACATTGATTGCATTAGGATCTGCAAGACCGGTATCTTCGCAGGCAGAGATGAGCATTCGTCTGAAAATAAAATGAGGATCCTCTCCGGCCGTTACCATTCTTGCAAGCCAGTAACATGCAGCATCGGGGTCGCGTCCTCGCAAAGATTTTATAAATGCAGAAATTATGTCGTAGTGGTAGTCTCCATCACGATCGTATAAAACAACTTTTTTCTGGATGGATTCTTCTGCCGCTTCTTTACTGATGTATATTTTTGAACCCCATGCCGGGATAGGAGGATTTTCCTTTGGCTTCCACTGATCCGGAGTTGTTTCTACCGCAAGCTCAAGTGCGTTTAATAAAGAGCGTGCGTCTCCGTTTGCAGTATCGATTAAATGCTCCAGTGCTCCTTCTTCAAATTCTACCTTCCAGTGGCCATATCCTCTTTCCGTATCTGTAAGTGCCATCTGGGCGGCCTTCATCAAATCTTCGTTTGTAAGAGGCTTTAACTGGAATACACGGGAACGGCTTACAAGGGCTTTATTTACTTCGAAAAAAGGGTTTTCTGTTGTAGCACCGATTAAAATGATTGTTCCGTTTTCTACCCACGGGAGGAGGGCATCCTGCTGGCTTTTATTCCATCTGTGAACTTCGTCTACGAATAAGATTGTGCGTCTTGAATAAAGATTTTTAAAATCTTCTGCTTTTTTAATTGAATCACGGATATCTGCAACACCGGTTAATACGGCATTTAATGTGATAAAGTTTGATTTAGTGTGATTGGCGATTACTCTTGCTAAAGTTGTTTTTCCGCTTCCCGGAGGCCCGTAAAAAATAACTGATGTGAGCTGGTCTGCGGCGATGGCTCTTCGAAGAAGTCTTCCTTTACCTACTATGTGATCCTGACCAATGTATTCGTCAAGATTCCGCGGCCTCATTCTGGCAGCAAGAGGTTCTGTACTTAATACTGCTTCTTCGAATAGATTTTCCGCCATCTTAAAAGATTATTCTCTGTTCCAGTTTCCTCTTGAAGGATAGTATGACCACATTCCGACGTTATCATAATTAACGGCAGATGAAGTTCCGATTGTTCTAAAGATTACAGATCCGTAGATTGCAGTTTCAGTTTCATTCTGGCTTGAATCCACTGCTAAAAGAGTATTAATCATATAAGAACTTGGCATCTGAGCAGCAGCATTTGTTGTGAATGCAGAAAGACTTCCTTCAGGAACGTAATTTGTTGCATTTGCCTTTACGATTCCGCCGTAAGAAGCTGATGATTTTTCTACATTTGCACGTCCGATTAAAAGTGCATTCTTAGTGATTGCAAGACATGAAACAGCTTCACCGGCATCGATTGAAGTTGAATCAACGCTGGATGCATTTTGTCCGAAATAAACTCTGCTTGACTTATCTGGAGCAAAGTAGAAATGTGTTGGACCTGAACTGTAAGTTTCGTTTGTGGTAGCTGCTATGGCATCAAGAACGTAATATCCGTCAAAATAAATTGCAGAATCAATTTTTCCATCACCGCCAGATTCACATGGAAGCTTTGTGGCAGAAGTTGTTGTTAAAGATGTTCCGTTAAGAAGATAAAGAGTTGAATCCCCATTTCTTAAATAAGCTCTTCTGTGTCCTTTCTGAGGTGCATTTGTGCAGAACACATTGAAATTTGAATAATAATAATTTCCGTCGCGGTAGATTGTTGTGTAAGTTCCGCTTGGATTCAAATCAGTCCAGCTTACAGATGAAGATTCCCAGTCATCGATATTTGCTGCCCAGATATGACAGATTGAAGGAATATTTGTTCCAAGGCTTGAATGATTTTCATATTCAACGGCAACAACATAAAGATTAGTTGAATCTGCTGCAGTTTTTATAATCTGCTGGCCATAGTGTTTTGTATCATAATAATCATAGTGATGAAGTTCAAAAGGAAGATGCTTATAAACTTTCCATGCTCCGTGGTGATTATCATCCTTTGATTTATAAATCAGACCGTTCTGTGAATAAGAAACAAGGTATTCGCCAGAGCCCACAGTGTAGCGTGTGATTGAGTTTATGCTTCCGCTTACAGTTGCTTCTTCGGGTACAACGTCTTCTAGGATGTTACTGAATACTAAATCATGGCAACCTGTAACAAGTGGAAGTAAGAGTAAAGCTAGAATAATTGATTTTGATATATTTTTTTTCATTTTCGTTACCTTATAAATTAGAAGTGATATCTTGCTCCAATAGTGATTCCCATAAAGTTAGCGCAGAAATTCTTTGATGAATCTGAGTAAGTTTCCGGGATAAAGAAATAATCCATTGAAAGACCAAAAGAACACATTTCGTTTAATCTGTAATATCCTCCGGCTGATATTTTAGCAATAAAAGACGGATAATAATTCATGTTCTGCCAGGTTTCGTATCCTAATCCCATTGTAACATAAATCGGGAATTCAAATTTATCATAAACCGGCTGAAACAATGCTCCAAAAGTAAGAGGAACCATTACCAAAACCTTATTTCCAATAGAAACATTGTAACTTGCAGAGATTTCTCCTCCCAATGCAAGCCAGCTGTTTAAGAATCTGTAATATCCTAAGTGAAGACTTCCTCCGTTATGAAGCTGATCTCCAAAATTAAGCGGAATCTGTAATCCTACATTGATTTTAACAAACTGATCTCCAGAGCCGTTTTGTTCATATACATAACCATCATCATATTCATCGCCCTGTTCCTGAGAAAAAACCGGTACAGCACAAAGAAAAATTAAAAGTATAGCCGAAATAATGTGTTTCATATTGCTCCATTTTTTATAATAATATATTTTATTACTATACAGTTTTTAAGACTGTTTATCAATAAAATATCAGACAGTATGGGAAAGTTACACCAGGAGGATTAAATGAGTGCCGTTATTATAGATGGAAAACAGATTGCTGCAGATGTACGTGCAGACGTTGCAAAGAAGGTTGCAGAATTAAATAAAAAAGGAATTCAGCCTTGTCTTGCCGTAATCTTAGTAGGAGAAAATCCTGCCAGCGTAAGTTATGTTACCGGAAAAAGGAAGGCGCTCGCAGAAGTCGGAATGGTTGACCGTTCAATCGAAGTTCCTGAATCAACTACAGAAGAAGAGCTTTTAAAAATCATCGATGATCTTAATAAGGATGATAAGGTTCACGGAATCCTCGTTCAGCTTCCTCTTCCAAAGCATATAAACGAAGACAAAGTTATCATGGCAATAGATCCTTCTAAAGATGTAGACGGCTTTCATCCTGTGAGCGTTGGAAATTTGATGATAGGGCGTCCGGGCTTTTTACCTTGTACACCTCACGGAATCATCGTTCTTTTACAGAAGATGGGAATAGAAACAAGCGGAAAGCATGCTGTTGTAATCGGCCGTTCAAATATCGTAGGAAAACCTGTTTCGATTCTTCTTGCAAGAAAGGATGTAAACTGTACTGTGACAATGTGTCATACCGGAACAAAAAATATGGCAGAAATCACAAGGCAGGCTGATATTGTGGTTGTTGCTTCCGGTCATCCTCATACACTTACAAAAGATATGGTGAAGGATGGAGCTGTTGTAATCGATGTTGGTGTAAATAGAATTCCGGATAGTACAAAAAAATCAGGCTTCCGTTTAATCGGCGACTGCGATTTTGATGATTTAAAGGAAAAGACAAGTTATATCACACCGGTTCCGGGCGGAGTTGGTCCAATGACAATTGCAATGCTCATGCAGAATACATTGGAAAGTGCCATGGCGCAGGATGGCGCAGGAAAAAGGTAATTTAATAATACATGCATATGCCTGCGCCTGAAGTTTTGCTATGCAAAACTTTTTCATGCGTTTGGCTGATTATTTAGTATACTCTGTGTAGGCGTAGGCGTTGTGGTAGTGGATGCTTTCTTCGTTTTCGGCTTCTACGCTGAACCATTCAAAATTCATCTTTTTTAATCCAAGATAAACTTCGCGAACAACGTCTTCTACAAACCGCGGATTATCGTATGCGTGTTCAGTCACAGATTTTTCATCCTCGCGCTTGAGAACCGAAAAGAGTGGAGAAGATGCGCTGTCTTCTATCATTTTGATAACGTCTTCGATCCAGAAAAAATCCTTATATAAAAGTTTTACCCTTACTTTGCCGCGCTGATTATGTGCTCCGTATTCGCTTATCGCTTTTGAGCATGGGCAGAGGGTTGTTACAGGAACTTCGATTGTGATGTAAAATTTTCGTTCAGATGAGGAAACTTCGCCTTCGTAAGAACAGATGTATTGCATTATGCCTTTAGCCTGTGTAACGGGTGCATTTTTTTCGATGTAGTAGGGGAAGGTGATTGAGCCAAAGGCTTCTTCTGCGTCGAGTTTTGTGCGGATTTCGTCCAGCATATCAAGAAAATGGAGCATGGTGATATTCGTGTGGTGCTTATGAAAAACTTCGATAAAGCGGGACATGTGTGTGCCCTTAAATTTGTGCGGAAGGTTTACAAAAAGGTCCACCGTAGCAGTCGTATTCTGATTTTTTTTATTTTTGTCCAAAACACAGACCGGGTATCGCACCCCTTTTACACCAACTTTTTTGAGGGGAATCTCCCTCGTATCCTGTTCATTTTGAATATCGCGCATAAATTGATTATAGAACAATTGGACAGGGGGGACAACCCTCGATGAAAGCTGAAAAACTGCATTTACAAGGGGGACAACCCTCGATGTAACCCTCAATTTTTTTTCTATATAATTATTTCTAATTATCATATATAATTAAATGTCTAAAATTCGGACTTTTATATGTGCTCTGGAAAATGGATTTTTAAGACATTCGCGATTTTTCTCTTTCTGGCCGTGATTTTTATCATTCCGGGACAGCTTTATGCTCAGGAGGGTAGTTCTCAGAATTCAGCTAGCTTCGAACAGCAATCCGCCCCCCAGAATGCACGAACGTCCGAACAGCAAACCGAGCCGGAAAATACACTTCCATCCGAACAGCAAACCGACCCCCAGAATGCATTTACTCCCGAACAAAATACGCCCCCCCGAAATCCGGCAGAATCCGAACAGAATACCAACTCTCAGACCCACGACTTTATCCAGAAGCTTGAATGGGAGGAAGAGCCGAATGCGCTGGAGTATCAGATTATCATTCAGAACAGTATGGGGCAGGAGGTTTTACAAAGCGAGCGGATTACAGATTGTTTTTTTGAGTTTTCACTTCCGGCGGGAGAATACAGGTATTCAATCATCGCATACGATTTTCTGGGGCACGAAGCAAGCCGTACAGAGTGGCATAACTTTACCATCACAAAGGCCTTAAAGCCAGAGGTTAATCTTGAGCAGAATCAGATAGAGGTGCCGCGCAAGGGTAAGACAAACACGCTTGAAATCCCTGTAGACATAGAAAACATCACAAAGGATTCTACGGTAGAGCTTGTAAACACAAAAACAGGCGAAAGAATCCCAGGAACACTCGTGGTAGAAGAAATAGAAGATTCAGAAACTTACGACGAAAACGAAGCAAAATCAACTTCGGCAACTTTTGAAAATGTTAAGACCGGCGATTGGAAGCTTGTAATCACAAATCCGAGCGGTTATTCTACAGATTCCGAAGTGATTACAGTTTCGCGCGAACAGAAAGAGGCTGTAGATTACGGCGAATTTGATATAACGGGGACAGCCCTCTCAGGTTTTATCCTTACAGAGCTCTGGAACACCTTCTTAAAAAACGATGACTTTCTTATTCAGAATTATTTAGGCTATGGCGGTGCAGTAAACTGGCTTTTTATGGAAGCGGGTGATTTTCAGTTCGGCCTTTCTTTAGATTATAATCATTTTAAGCGAATAAAGCAGAAGGATGCAGTTTATGATTTGAATCTTTCGTTCGACGCAGCAAATTTTTCTTTTCTTGTGCGAAGGAATTTCTTAGATAAAAAAATCGGAATAAATGCAAGGCTTGGAGCAGGCTTTCTTCTTGTAACAGAAGGAATTAATTATCACGGAAACTATTCCAAAATGGCACATAATCCTTTATACTATGGATATATATGTTATGAGGGTGGGCTGGCATTTAACTGGATTCCGTTTGAACATCTGATTGTAGAAACCGGACTTGATTTTCTTTATGCCCGGATGAACAGCGCAAACGGAATGTTTTTATGGCCTTATTTAAGTCTTGGAGTAAGGTTTTAGGGGATGAGGTACGGCTGCTTATGAGTAAAAGACGTAGTTTTTTTATTATCATTTTCTCCCTCATTTTTTCTCTCCTGGTCACCAATTGTGATGTAATTTCTTTTAACGGTGATATAGAAACCCAGATAATGAAAGACACAACTTTTACGGTAATCTTTCATGAGTATGATCCTGGTGATACTTCACATTCTGATTCCAAAGTTTTAGTAAAACACTATGAACTTACTGATGTCATATATCCTGTCTCTTTTCCTGATCGTGAAAGTAAAGAGCTGAAAGACTGGAATCCGCTTTATCTTATCCGGGGCTGGAAAATGGCAGCCTCATCTCCAAATGCTTATATATCAATTGATGGTTCCGGTTATGTTTCCGGTATTGCGGTTAAATCCATTTTAGAAGATTTAGACTATGGTACTTATACAATTGATTTATATCCCGACTGGTATAGGGCAAGAATTATAACTTTCAGGGATGGAAATATAGGCTGCACTGAGCCTGAAGGAAAGGATTATTCCGGAGGACCTGATACCTTTTTAAGAACAAACTCTGATGAAAAAGCATATATTCCAGACCCACCTTATATAAATTTTTCTATCTCTGAAAATGGTGTAAGTTTTGAAGGCTGGTATACAGATCCAGACTGCAATGCTTCCAGTAAGCTGCCTTCTGATGCAAACGGATATTATTATCAATCAACAGATCCTGATGATATCTATTTATATGCCAGGTGGCAATATAATTATGTATATGTAGATCCTCAAAATACTTCGGAAAAAGCAGACGATACTCAGACAGGAATAGATTCTTCTCACCCTGTAAGAACAATTGCCGAGGCAAAAAAATATCTTTCTCTTAATGACCAGGCCCGGGCAATCAGACTTATGAGCACTATAGAAAATGAAAATGATATTAATCAATTAAACAGTTTAACAACATCTGCTTATAACTATTCAATGCTTTTAAGAAGTTCTGGTTTTACAGGAGTAATGATAGATATATCTTCGACAACGGCTTCTGGTGGAGTAAATGCAGAATTAACTATAGAGAATCTTACGATTCATGGTGGTGCTATATGGAGTTCTTCGAATGTTTCTTCAAGAACAAATAGCGGAATAAAAGCAGGTGCTCCTGTAATTCAAAGTACCGTAAAAAAACTTACACTTAATAATGTCCAAATTCAAAATAATGATAATATTATGAATAATTATACTAATGTGAGAGTTTCAGGAGTTTATTCTTCGCTAAATCTTGTCTGTGCTAATTGTACATTTATGGATAATTCAAGTTATATAGCTTCGGATGAAAATTATAAATATTGTTCTGTACTTTCTACAGATAGAGATATAACTCTTACAGATACGACAATTAAAAAAAACAAGGGCCATGGAGTTTTAATAGGAAGTAACGCAAGTAGTGATTCTCTTATTAATACTACTGTAACCGGTAATTCAGAATATGGTGCATATGTTTCTAACGGCAAAACTCTTACAGTAGACGGAAGCACATATTTTGACACTCCTGTTTATCTTGAAGCTTATAGTGCCCCAACTTCTGCAAATATTAAAATTCAAGATGCCGGCAACCTTTTAGCGCCTCTAGTTGCAAAGATTAAGTCAGATGTTTATGCAGACTCTCCTAAAGTATTAATAGATAGTAATAACGGTAATTATGTATATGCAGGTATTAATAAATTCACCTGTACCCAGGAAGGCTATGTAATAGTTTACGACAGCACAAATAAGGCCGGTTACATAAAGATGCAGAGTTATGGCATTGGGCTTGGGGTTGAAATTCCAGATGATTATACAGAAATAGATCCGGGAGACTTCCCGTCGCTTAATGTTTACCGTTCAGATGGTTATATACGGTTCATTGTTTCAAGCGATGCTTATAATGCAATTAATCTGTGGGGTACAGACAGATATATACAGTACTGGTTTACCAGTTATGGTGAGGCAAAAATTCAATCAGATGTTTCTGTTGGATATTATGCAGATATACCAATACCATCAGACTGTTCTTTAGGTCCTAATAATATTCAGGTTTATGCACAAGCGGCGGATTCTATGACAATCATCACAAAAAAGAATTATCAGATTATTGTTCAGTAGTAAGGAGATATATATGAAAAGATTAAGCGTAGTTTTTTTAGTATTATTTTCGATTTTCTGTTTAAGCTGCGATTTTTCTACGGGCAGTACTCCGGAAAAAGCAAAAATAAATGAGGATGGAACAATCACTGTAAGATTTTATCTGGGGCTTCCTTCCTTTGAACGCAGTGTCATAATTCCTTCGAAAGATATTACAATTAGTAACTTGGATACTGAACTTGGAGTAACATCATTAAAAGTTTATATAGATAGAGAAACCGCCTCTTCGGACTTTATAGAAAAACCTTATTCAGAAGAAACTTCTTCGCTTGATGTAAATCTTTTACCCGGTAATCACACAATCCAGATAGAAGCGGCAAAGAATGACGGCACTGTAGTATTAAAATCTGATAATCAGACTGTTACAATCAGCACTTCCACACCTTCTTATAACTTAAGTCTTAAGCCTTATACAGATACTGCACAGTATGGAAGTGTTTCAATAGAGGTTAGGTTTCCAATGCTTCCTTTGGGTGAGTCGGATCGTACTTTTTATATAAAGGCAGAAATAGATGATGGTGTTTCCCGCGAAATAGATAGTGATAGCAAAAAATCAGTAACATTAAAGTCTACAAGTACGGATACAAAAGAGTTTAAAATTAAAGATGTAATACCTGGTACTCACCATATAAATTTTACAGTTTCTGAAGATTCAAATTTTACAACAGGAAACGTAACCATAACATACATGGTCGTAGTTTATTCAAACATGGAAAGTTCATATAGTGTTTCGGATGGTTCAGAAGCTGATTATATTGAGTTTAATCTTGAAGATATGATAGTTGTAAAAAATTCAGATGTAAAAGTCTGTGTCGTAGGAACAGGCGGCGCTTTTACAACTTCTTCGAGCCAGGCTGATATGGTTAATGCCTTTGCAGACCGAAGCATCACCTGTAAACGGGTTGTCTGCTACGACGTAACCCACGGTGGAGTAAACGCCGCCCTTGAATATTTTAAGGAAGTCTACGCCTCCGACACAACCACCCCCTGGGACATCTATATTGTCGGAAAGGTTATGGCAAATAATACTTATTCTTCCGCTAATGGCTTTGTAGATATCTCTTCTTCTGATTACGATGGAAAAACGATAAACCTTATAGGTCTTACGGATAATACTAAAGATATCCTTGATGCAAATTCCAAGTGTCGTGTTTTAAACCTTACAGTAAATGCCGAAGTAAAAATAGAAACGCTTACTTTAACAAAAGGTAAAGCGAGTGGTAATGGCGGTGGCATTGCAATTACAAACGGAACTGTAAAGCTTGGAGATGCAAGTATAGTTACAGGCAATTTTGCTACGAATGGTGGGGGTGTATATGTTGCTTCTTCCGGAACTCTTTTTATGTTTGCAAGAGCCTTGATTGGAGACAGTGCAACAAGAACAACGGCTCCAACTGGCTATACAGATGCAGCTAATTATTGTACTGGTGATAGGGGAGGAGGAATTTATAATGAGGGGGGTAAAGTTTATCTTGGTTACAGTGACTATACATCTTCTATGGTTAATGAAGAATGTGACATTACGGATGGATATGGTGTAATAGGAAATTCTGATAAAACTGGTGGATGGGGTGGCGGAATTTATAGTACTTCTTCTGCTACAACTATAATAAACAGTGGTGATGTTTCTTTTAATTATTGTAGGAATTGGGGTGGTGGAATTTATGGTCCAGTTACGATCACTGGAGGGAGAATCAGGGGTAATACAGCGAAAACTGGTGGTGGCATATACATGGAAGATGGTAGTTCAACAATGAGTGCTGGAGAAATTGGGACAAAAGAAGCCCCTAATACTGCTGAAACTAGTGGAGGTGGAGTATATGTTTCAAACGGAGCTTCTTTTACCATGACTGGAGGAAAAATCAGTTTTAATACAGCAGGGGTTGGTGGTGGAGTTAATATATATTGGTATAGTGATTCTTCTTATGGAACTTTTACTTTCCAGGGCGGAACAATTTCTGGAAATGAAGCAGAAACTGCCGGTGGTGGCATATACAATAATGGAATTTTAAATCTCGAAGGCGGAACTATAGGAAAAACCGGTGAGGATGACGACTGGAATAAAGTAACCGATACTTCCGGAAAGGGGGGGGCGATCTTTCAGAAAGCTACCTGTACTATGAAAGGCCCTATATATATTCCTTTCGGTTATAAAGAAAGGGTGAATGATGTGTATATCTTTAAAAATAGCAATAATTCTTACCCTGTTACACTTACAGGGAATTTGACAAGTACTAATTTAACTGTAGCAACAATTACGCCTGGTTATGATGATTATCTTTCGAGTCCTTCGGCTACGCAACTTGTTCTAGAAGAATCAACAAGTGGACTTATAAGTGGTAACTGTAGCAGGTTTAATGTAGTTCAGCGTGGAGATAGAAACTGGTATTATATTGAAACATCTGATACAGACAAGGGAAAAGTTGTGACAAATAATAATAACTATACAGAGGTAGATAAAGCTACAATAAATGGTCCTTTATCAAGTGGCGGCGTTTCTTCAGAGGTTTTTATAACGGGGCGAACTATAAATATTCCTAATATGTGTGTTGGTGTTACTGAGTTAACACAGCCTGAATACGAAAAATACTGCTATTATAAAGCAACTAATATTAGTAAACCCCCAGAAGGTAATTATATTTCAGGATATTCTGGAGATTCGTATATTTATCCTGCTTACGGGATGTGTATATATGATATGTTTGTTTATTGTAATTTAAGGAGTATGGCAGAAGGTCTTGACCCTGTTTATAGCTTAGGTACAGAAACAGATCCTAGAAAGTGGGATCAATGTGATCCTTCTAATGGAAAATATTGTGGTCCAAATGGTCTTGTGGATTCCTGGGATGCTATTACAATGGATCCATCTAAAAACGGCTGGAGGCTTCCGACAGAGGCAGAATGGGAATATCTTGCAAGGGGGGATGGAACAACAAAATTTAGTGGAAGCAACACTGCTACAGATGTTGCCTGGTATTATGTTAATACGTTTGTTTCCGGAGATGCGGATAGTTATAAAAAACCAAGACCGGTTAAACTAAAAGATCCTAATTCCTTTGGTTTATATGATATGAGTGGAAATGTTTATGAAATGTGCTGGGACTGGAAAGGGACTATTACTGACACAACTTATCCATATGGGGTTAGTAAGGACCATGCATGGTGTTCTACAGGAGATAGTTATGCAGGTATACCAAGAAGAATTGTTCGTGGAGGTTCTGTAGACTATCAGGATGAGAACCGCCAACGCGTTATCGACAGGCAAACAAGTAATACCTCAACTATGCGCTGGAATAACTGTGGTGCCCGTATCGTAAGAACAATTGTTACACCGTAAAAAAAATCCTCTGTCATTTGTATAAACGGCAGAGGATAGAATTAGCTTTTGGAGAAAAAATGCACGACACTAAATCAAAAATCTACAGGAATCTTTTTAAAGAAATCGGGAAAACTGATGAAGACAACCCTCCTGGTAGATAAATTAAACCTCATCAACAGGGACAACCCTCGTTGTTTTTGGGGGTTTGTGGTATAATCAGCGTATGCAAAGTTTATATCACTATACGGATTTTAATGCGATGAACGGAATCATCGTGAATGGGGAAATCTGGCTGTGGAACCTCAGGAGAATGAACGACAGTCAGGAGATGCAGTATTTTATTAACGAACTTAAGGCTGCGGTAAAAAAATCGATTCCGGAAAGTTTTTATGAAAAGATGGACAGGATTTTTTCGGAAAACCTTAAGGATTTTGATAATCTTTCGAGTTATGCAAGCTGCTTTAGTGAATATGCCGACGATGCTTCCCAGTGGGCCCGCTATGCTAAAAACGGGATGGGAGTGTGCATTGCATTTAATAAAGAGCTTCTTCAGAAAATCGGAGACGAAGGTCATGCTCCTTTGTGCCGAGTGAATTATTCTAAAAGCTGCGATAATCTTGAAATTGTCGAAGAAATTGCATCCTTAATCAAATCGGAAAACAAAAATCCTCAGGAAGAAAGAATCCTTTTTAATAAACTGATTGCAAGCTCTCCGCTTTTTAAACATCCATCTTTTATAAGCGAAAAAGAATACCGCCTTGTTTCCCTTCCATATAAAGTGAATGAATATCTTGGAAAGCCGCAGTTCTTTGTGGAAGAGACTAATATCAAAAAATATTATATCTTAAAGCTCAGACAGATAAGCGAAAAGCTTTGCATCAAATATTCTGATTTATTTACAGAAATCTGCATTGGGCCTCAGGCAAGGGTGACAAAAGATGTTCTGTGTGATTATTTTATTTCTGCAGGCTTTCCCGAGCTTTGTAAAAAAATCACTTTATCTGACTGTCCGCTCAGAAGATTCTAATCAGTGTAAAAGGAAAACAAAATGAAAAAAGGTATGACGATTATTTATCCTGAATACGAAGGACTCTATATCAATCTTACAAACCGCTGCCCGTGTTCCTGTACTTTCTGCATCCGTCAGGGGAAAAATAATGAGTTTGAAAATGTCGATACTCTCTGGCTTGAACGTGAACCGACTGCAGCAGAAGTTATAGAGGCTATTAATCTTGAATCACAAAAACCGGAGTTTAAAAATTATAAGGAATTTGTTTTCTGCGGATACGGGGAACCTACACAGGCGCTCGATGTCCTTCTGGAAGTGAGTGATTATCTTAAAAAGAATTTTAATCTTCCTGTAAGAATCAACACAAACGGGCTTGCAGATTTAATCAATAATAAACCGGTTGTGCCTCTTTTAAAAGGAAAAATTGATGTAGTTTCGATCAGCCTTAATACTTCGGACCCTGTCTTGTACGAAAAAACTGTGCGTCCGTCTTTTAAAGAAAAAGCTTATCCGGCTTTAATAAAATTTGCATCGGAGGCTTGTAAAAACCTTCCGCGTGTCATTATGACAACTGTGAGCACTACAATCACAAAAGAAGATGAAGAAGAATGCCGCAAGTTATGCCAGAAGATTGGAGCAGAATACAGAATCAGAAGGTATATAGAAATCTGATCAACTTGAGTTTAAAAAAATTATAAAATTGTTTATAGGAAAAATGATTTTTGGGAGATTTAATATGGAAGATTTTAAGAAAAAAGAATACAGAAATATTTTTAAGGAAATCGGGAAAACCGAAGAAGAAATAAATGCAAAGCTTTCTGAATGTGTAGAGGCCTTTTTTTATGATGATGAAGAAAGGATTTACCGCGAAGAAGGAAGTGATCTTGGATATCTTGTAGATACCGGAAACAATGATGCGCGCACGGAAGGAATGTCTTACGGCATGATGATGTGTGTTCAGCTTGATAAAAAAAATGAATTTGACCGCATCTGGAAATGGGCAAAAACTTATATGTTCATGGCTGATGGCGAAAACGAAGGATATTTTGCCTGGTCTTGTAAAACAGACGGAACTAAAAATGCTTATGGTCCGGCTCCGGACGGCGAAGAGTTTTTTGCAATGGCACTCTTTTTTGCTTCGCACAGATGGGGTAATGGAGAAGGAATCTTTAATTACAGTCACGAAGCTCAGGAGATTTTAAAAGCCTGTCTTCATAAGGGCGAAAACGGACGAAGCGGTAAGGCAATGTGGAATAAAGACAATGCCCAGATTTTATTTGTGCCGGGAAGTCCTTTTACAGATCCTTCTTATCATCTTCCACATTTTTACGATTTATTTGCTTTATGGGCTTACGAAGAGGACAGGCCTTTCTGGAAAAAAGCGGCAGATGCAAGCAGAAAATATCTTGTAAGTGCATGTCACAAAGAAACAGGCTTATGCGCTGAATATGCAAATTTTGACGGAACTCCTTTATCAGAAAAACTTCCGTGGGGCTACTTTGGAAATTTCTTTAGCGATGCCTACAGAACTGCGGCAAATATCGGTCTTGATGCTTTGTGGGGCGGAGAAGATAAGGGGCAGTTTAGTGTGCCTTTAAAAATGATGAATTTCTTTAAAACTGATTTAGAAGCTGTCCGCTGTGAATATACAACTGATGGAACTCCTACTGACCGACCAGTCCTTCATCCGCTTGGGCTTCTTTCTACCATAGCGCAGGGTGCATTAACTGTTCCTTATTCAGATAAAAAGGGCAGTGATTTTGAAACTGCGCGTAAATGGGTTGAATGGCTTTGGAATGAGCCACCAAGAAAGGGTGTAAGACGCTACTACGATAACTGTCTTTATCTTTTTGCACTTTTGGCCTTGAGCGGAAGATACAGAATCTGGTAAATCATTCTACCCCCGGGTTTGTCTTTTTGTCCGGGCTTGTGCGTATATGCATGGGGTACGGGTATGCATGGGGGCCGGGCAGCTTTTATAAAATCTTTTTAAGCGGTTTTCCCACGAGCGTGATGACCGGCCCTAAAAGTAAGGTCATTGCTACTGAACCGATAAGGGAGCCTTCAATTCCTCCCGAAAGCTTTCCTGTCAGAACTCCGATTAAAATTGCAGAAAAATCAAAAAGCATCCTTACTACAAAAAACGGAATCTTTGGAAGCCAGCCGCTAATTATCTGTGGCATTGCATCGTAAGGGGCTACTCCCATTTGAGCGTTCATATAAATAGAAGCGGCAATCACAAAGAGTATGAGTGCCACTGTAAAAAGCGTAATCAGGATTGGAAGAGAGGCATTTTGTATGAATGCAGAAAATCCGGTCTTTTCCCAGAGCCAGCGGCAAAAATCAACTATGTAGCCTATTAAAATCATGTTTGCAAGGGAGCCGAATCCTATAAGCTGGGGGCCGAAGATAAACGTAAAGATGAGCATAAGGCCGTAAACTAAAACTGCGGTATTTCCAAGCTGCCAGCCCAAAAGCTTTGCGATATTAAGGTTCATAAAGTTTGCAGGATCTGTTCCCCAGCCTATTTCCACCAGGATAGAAACAAAAAATCCCATCAGAACGATTGCCGGAAGCATGAAGCACAGGCGTTTTTTGAAATTTGGCACGATGAATTGTTTGAATGTAAAAGACATTTGCGACTCCGGGGGATATTATATAGGATTTTGGAGTTTTCTTCGAGGGTTGTCCCCCTTGTAAAATCATTGTTGCACAGAGGGTTGTTCCCCCTGCCGAAATTGATTTTGCACCGAGGGTTGTCCCCCTTGTAAATTACATTGTTGCACAGAGGGTTGTCCCCCTTGTCCCACCGTCCTTTATTCCATTATACTTACCCCATGACTTATTTTTTCGAAACATATGGATGCGAGATGAACATTGCGGAATCAGCTTCGATGGAGCAGATTCTTTTAGCACGCGGATGGACAAAAGCTGATTCTCCACAGACGGCCGATTTAATGGTAGTGAATACGTGTACCATCAGAAAGTCGGCGGACGAGCGTATAGAAGGGCGTCTTGGCTGGATAAGCGGTCTTAAGGCTGTAAGGGAGAAAAAAGCCGGGGCTAAAACAAAGCTTTTGGAAGAGGCTGTTGAATATGTAAAGGATGGTCCGCGCCCGCTCACTGTAATTGTTACAGGTTGTCTTGCAGAAAGGATGATTGATGAGTTTAAAAAGCAGTATCCTTTTGTTGATTATGTTATCGGAACTTTCGGAAAGCATCACTTTGGCGAAATTATAGAAAATATAGAAGAAAAAAAATCATCGTTTGAAGTTCGTGATGATGAGCCTTACCACTTTGCGTCTGTTTCTGCAGAGCCGGAAGCTTTTTCTACTTTTGTTCCAATCATGCACGGCTGCAACAACTTCTGTACTTACTGTATTGTTCCTTATGTGCGGGGCAGGGAAATAAGTCGTCCTGTTTCGGAAATCTTAAAAGAGCTTGATGCTTTGAATCGCCTTCGTGTACGCGAAATCACTTTAATCGGGCAGAACGTAAACTCTTATCACGATGGCGACACTGATTTTGCTTCTCTCTTACAGCTGATTGCTGATCATCTTAGGGAAACTAAATCAAGCATTCAGTGGGTGCGCTTTATGTCTTCGCATCCAAAGGATTTTACTGATTCTGTAATCGACGTAATTGCAAAAGAAGAGGTAATCTGTAATCACATTCATCTTCCTGTTCAGCATGGTTCTTCTTCTGTATTAAAAGCAATGAACCGCCGTTATACCCGCGAGCAGTATCTGGAACTTGTTCAGAAAATCAAAGATAAAATCCCTGATGTTTCTTTAACCACAGATATAATGATGGGATTCCCCGGCGAAACAGAAGAGGATGTTGAACTCACCCTTGATTTGATGCGTAAGATTAAATACGAATCTGCAATGATGTATTATTATAATCCTAGGGAAGGAACTCCTGCTGCAAAGCTTGAACAGATTCCCGAAGAAATCAGAAAGGAAAGACTTCAGCGTGTTATAGATTTACAGCTTGAACATACAAAAGAGCGTATGACAGAGCGTGTTGGTAAAACTGTAAAAGTGATTGTTGAATCAATCAGCCGTGATAATCCCGAAGAAGTTCTTGGTCAGACCGAGCAGCATGAAAAAGTTGCATTTAAAGCCCCTTCAAAGTTGATAGGAACCTTTGTTAGTGTTAAAATAGTTTCATTGAGTGGACACACTTATCATGGCGAGTTTATGCAATAAACTCGATAAGCACACTTTTAGTGTGCGACTCATACCTATAAAGGCCTTCTTATGGAGTAAACGATGATAGCGACACTGGTTATATTTTTATTTGTAATTGTTTTTCTGGCTTTCTTTATTGGAAAGAATCTTTCGAACCTGTGTACATTCTGGTTTTTTAAAACCTACACCGATTTACCGGTTGCAATTTTAGTTTTTATTGCTTTTGCCGCAGGAATCGTTTTTTCACTCATCCTCATTTCTTTGAGTAAGGTTTTAAAGAACAAGGTAAAAACCGAAGAAAAGCTCGACGATAAAAAATCAGATACAAAGAAAAAATCACTTTTAAAACGCACTCTTGCAAAATCATCAGAATTAAATAAAAACAAAGATAATTCCGATAAATTAAGCAATGAGTAAACGAATTTTTTCTATATTATTAATATTATCATTTATACCTCTTGCAGCTTTCGGTGCCGAAGTAAAGGCAAAGACTGTTGTTCAGGAGGCTCTCAAAAAAGAAAACACAGATAAGTCAATTTCTTATATCAAAGAACAGATTAAAAAGACTACTGCTCCGGCCGAAAAGCGCGCTCTTTATATTTTCCTTGCATCGATTCAGGAAGAGATAAATCTTTACGAAGATGCACAGAAATCTTATTCACAGGCGGCAGCAATTTCTGCGGGAGCTGCAGAAGGAATGTCTAAAAAGACAAATGAACAGCTTGTTTTGGATGCAGTGCGTTGTGCCCTTTGTACCGGCGATTATGCTGTGGCAGATTCGTTTTTGAATTCCAGCGTTCGTAATTCTAAAGATCAGAACATTCAGAATTATATTAAGCTTTATACTCAGTGGAGTGCCCTTTGCAAGGTAGAAAAAAAGGAAGATTTACAGGAACCGCTTGAACTTTTAAAAGCTTATCTTAAGGTCAGTTCGATGAAGGCTCTTCACCCGGTTATCCTTTTAACTTTGTGGTATGTAACAGGAGATAGTCAGTATTCAAAACAGATTACAAAGGATTTTGCCGGTTCAACAGAGGCTGCAATTGTAAATGGGGATGTTCAGCTTCTTCCTGTTCCTTTCTGGTTCTTTGTTCCAAAAAGTGGTGTTGCAGAGCAGGGAACCGGTACCTTCTCCGATTCATACAAGGAAGCAGAGGCTGAATCAAAAGAAACTGAAACTTCTTCAAGCGATAAAGTAACTAAATGGCAGCTCGGGCTTTTTAAAACAGAAGCTAATGCAAAAGGTCTTATAGAGCAGCTTAAAAAAGAGGGATTTAAACCTTATATTACAACAGAGACCCGTGTAAGCGGAACAACATATTATATTGTTCTTGTAAACGACGACGGAAGCGGCAATCTTGCAGACAGATTAAGAAGCGCAGGACACGACTGCTATCCGGTGGACTAAAAATTTTTAAGGGGTGATATATGATTAAATTATCAGCTAAAAAAATCTTAACTATGGCTTTTGGCCTTTCATTTTTGATTATGGGTGTTTCTTGTGCAAAACCAGGAGCAAGGACAATCAAGGTAATTGGAAACGGAGAAGTTACATATGTTCCCGATACGGTTTCTTTTACTGTAACAATCAAAGAAATTGAACCGGTTTTAAAATCTGCTTTAGCAACAACAAAGGAAAAAACTCAGAACTTATTAAAGCTCTGTGCTGAATATTCAATTCCCGACGAGGATGTAAAAACAAGTTATTCCGAGACAGGCAGGGAATATGAGTGGAACGGAAATAATCGTGTTTTTAAAGGTTTCAGATCAGAACAGAGTACTAAAATAAAACTAAAGGACATTTCAAAACTCGAAGAGTTTACAGGTAAAATCTTTGAGCTTCAGGTATATTCAATTGGAAGTTTTAAATATTCTCATTCTAAGCAGAACGAATTTGATGCAGAAGCAAATCTTTTAGCTTTGGACGATGCAAAAATTTCTGCCGAAAAAATGGCTGAACGCATGGGCGTAAAAATCTGTGAAGTATTATACATTTCCGATGTCGACACTGCTTATAGTTATTCTGCTTATGCTTACGAAAGTGATTATGCTGCCGTTTCCCAGAATAAATCTTTGAACAGCACATCAGGCTTTGTAGTAGCCCCAGGTATTCTTTCTTCTAACCGCGAAGTAGTCGTTACATACAGGATTAAATAAATTTGAATAGAATATTTTTCTCCCTGCAGCCACCCGGTTGCAGGGATTTTTTATTTATACTTAAAACGTCCGCAGATACAGTTCTTTTAATTTTGCTCTCTCTTTTCACTTCTCGTCAATTTTAGTATAATCTTTTCCTATGAGTAACGAAAATCAGAACAATAACGAAAAGAGAGATCCGCTTCTTTGTCACTGGGCGGATCAGATGGCAAGTCAGATTATACGCGAAAAAGGCGATTTAGATTCATATACATGTGCATCGGGAATTACTCCTTCGGGAACAGTTCACCTTGGAAACTTCCGCGAAATCATCACTGTAGATTTAGTTGTGCGTGCATTGCGCGACCGCGGTAAGAAAGTACGCTTTATTTATTCCTGGGATGATTATGATGTTTTCCGTAAGGTTCCAGCTAACATGCCTGACCCTGAAGTACTCGAAAAATATCTCCGCTATCCAATTACAGAAGTACCGGACACAACTGGTCGTAACGAAAACTATGCGCGCCACCACGAAGTTGATATCGAAACTCAGCTTCCACGCGTTGGTATTGCTCCGGAATTTTTATATCAGGCAAGCCGCTATCGTGCAAACCGTTATGCAGAAGGTATGAAAAAGGCTATGCAGAATCGTGATGTTATCAAGGAATGTTTAAACGAATACCGTGATGACGCTCACAAGATGAAGCCAGAAGATGTTTACTGGCCTGTTTCTATTTTCTGCGGAAAGTGTAACAAAGATACTACAGAAATCACTGATTACGATGGTGAATATGGAATCACTTATAAGTGCGAATGCGGTCATTCAGAAACTGCAGATATCCGTACTTTTAAGGGAGCAAAACTCGGCTGGCGTGTTGACTGGCCAATGAGATGGAACGAAGAAAAAGTAGTATTTGAACCGGGTGGAAAAGATCACATCAGTCCTGGTGGTTCATACGATACTGCAAAGCTTGTTTCTAAACGTATTTACGGATGGGATGCTCCTGTTACAATGCGCTATGACTTTGTAAACCTTAAAGGCGTTCCCGGAAAGATGTCTTCTTCTAAAGGAAAGGTAATTGCTCTCCCGGATGCGCTCGATGTTTACCAGGCAGAAGTTCTCCGCTATCTTTTTGCAGGAACTCGCCCTAATACAGAATTTGCCATCAGTTTTGATATGGATGTTCTTAAAGTTTACGAAGACTACGACAAGACTGAACGAATTGTTTACGGAATCGACAAGGCTAAATCTGATGATCACTTTAATAAAGAAAAACGCATTTATATGCTTTCTCAGATCGATGGAAAAATTCCTGAAACTATGCCATACCAGATTACATTCCGTATGCTCACAACTTTACTCCAGATTTATTCAGGCGATGTAGATAAGGTAATTGCTTCGCTTGGTGATGTTAAAACTGAACAGGAAGAACGCCTCCGACGCAGAATTGAATGTGCATGGTTCTGGATTCAGCATTCAGCCCCTGACTGCGCACCTGAGTTTTGTTTTGCACTCCGCACAGACGGAAGCAAGGCTGAGCTTTCCGGTGACCTTCTTACTGCAGTTAAGCGTGTACGCGACGAAGTTCTTCCAAAAATGGAAAGCTTTACTCAGGATAAAGAATGCCAGCAGGCTATGTACGACATCGCTACCGAAATGGGACTTGATGCAAAGGCATTGTTTACAGCCATGTACAACGCTCTCATCAATAAAGACCAGGGCCCACGTCTTGGAAGCTTTATGAGAATCATCGGTAAGGATGAACTTGGTAAGATTTTAAGCGTATATTAATCGGGGCGCTACGGGGTGCCCCCGTTAGAGAGGGTAAGCGATTCTTTAGATGAGCTGAGGGAGAGACTTCTCCCTCTTTCCCATCATCGTCAATAATAATGCTACAACGTATGGGAGCGAAAGAAGGATGGATGACGGGATGTTCGGGAAAATGTTTTGGATGTGTACGCCAAAATAATCTGCTGCACAAAAGATTACAACGGCTGTGAGCATTATAAGTGGCTTTTTTCTTCCCAAGAAAATTGCTGCCAGTGCCATCCAGCCGCGCCCGCTCGAAATACCCGGTACAAAAGATGAAATCCTTAATGTTAAAAATATTCCCGCCAGGCTGCAGAAAGTTCCTGCCAGTGTCCACGATAAAATTCTTTCTACTTTGGGGTTTACTCCTTTGGCTGTGAGTACGTCGCTGTCTGTTCCCGTAATTCTTAAATATAGTCCGATTCTTGTCTTAGATAAAAATAAAACAGAAAGTACAACGATTAATCCTGTGATGATGATTGTAAGGATTTTTGTGGTGTTTACGTCGAATCTGTATGAAGGATTTGTGAGTACTCCGCGGGTTTTGAAAATCATTACAGAGAGGAAAGATGTCATCGATGTAAAGAATAAATTGAGGGCTGTCCCCGCTATAAATTTGTGCGCACGGAATCTTTCTATTAAATACGAAAAGGCAAAGATGATCAGCGTGATTAAAAGGATTGTGAGGAGGGCGGCTGGGATGGAAGCACTGAGGGGTGTCCCCGTTGTAAATTGATCCATTGTTGCATCGAGGGTTGTCCCCCCTGTCTGATTAAATGCTGCAAAAAACGAATAAAAAACAAAAGCCGAAAAAGTAGCAAGTCCTTCTAAAAAGAGGGCAAGGGAACCGGCGTATTCTGTAAAAAGGGCTGCGAACGAGCAGAGGAGAAGGGGGCACGAAAAAGAAAGGATATCAATCAGCATAAGACTTCTCCTTTTTAAAAAGTGTAAAAGATATTATCAAAAGTATGACTGCCTGAATCAGACTTGAAATATCAAAGTTGATGTTATTTAAAAATGCGTATCGGTTTGCGTAGGTTGTAACAAAGCCTAAGAAAATTGCAGACGGAATCATAAAAAGAGGGTTTGCCCGTGAAAGGAGTGCTGCAGAAAAAGCGGTCCATCCCATGCCGGCGTAAAAGTTTTCGTGGCAGGTAAAATAGGTTCCGGTTACTGCAAAAAATCCTGCAAGACCGTGCATCCCGCCAGAGACAAAGGCGCTTGTAAAAACAAAGTTTGAATTATTGTATCCTGCAAAGCGCGAAAATTCTGGTGAGACTCCGTAAATAGTGAGTTTTTTTCCGTAAGAAGTTTTATTGATTAAATACCAGAATAAAACGCACAGAAGAATCGCTATAAAAAAAGATGCGTTCAGTGTGGAAGGTTTTAGGATGCTCCCGAATCTGAACTTTTCTTCTATGAATTGAGTTGCCAGAAGGTTATCGGTTTTGCTTCGGAAAGGTCCCTGAATTAATCCGCTTATTATCGGGCAGACTGCACTCGATGCCAGAAACGATGTGAATAGAAAGTCTGCATTTTTGTACTGTTTTAAAAAGCCCGAAATGAGAGCGAGTGCCCCAGAAGATAAAAATGCCAGGATGAGGGCCAGGGGAAGTGCAATTAATGGATGAAGATTTTTAGCTCCCGCAAGGATGATTCCTGTTATAAAACCCCCAAGATAGATTTGTCCTTCTCCACCAAAGTTTAAGTTTCCGGATTTTATGGAAAAAGCGCCTCCCGTTCCTGCAATCATGTAGATGGCGGCAAAGTTTAAGGCAGAACCAAAATAAAAAAGATTCATCAGTTTGCCTCCGAAAGAACAATCCTGGTTCCCTCTTCGTGGAGGGTTTTTAATTTTTTATACAGGCGTTCTGTGCTTTCTACATCAAGGCCCTTTGTTGGATTAAAAAGATATAACACCCGGGGCCTTTCCATAATCTCTCGTTCAAGAATGATTCTCTGTAGCATTCCGCCCGAAAGATTTCTGGCCTTTTCGTAGGGTTTTATTTCTACCTGTGCTTTTTCTAAAATCTCTTTTGTAAACTTTTCTTCATCTTCTGATTTTTTATCTGTGTGGTAAGCCGTGCAGAGTTGTAAAATTGTAAGTTCTGGATTCGAAGCGCGGAAGGTTTTATCGGAAGGGATGTAGCCCGCCCGTACCTCAGTTTTTTTTGCGCGCATTTTTAAAACTTCTTCTTCGGTTATATTTTCTTTTTGTATGAACGAAGGGATTTTTACTTCCTTAGAGATTCCAAAAAGCTTTTGTTTGATTTCTTCTTCGGTATAATTTTCTGTCGGCTTTTTTTCTAAGACATTTCCGTCCTGAAGGAGAATTACTTCATCAGATTTTTCAAGCGCTTCTTTAAGGTTATGCGTAATCATGATGATTGATATTCCTTCTTTTGTGAGTGTGCGAAGTTTTTCTTCTTTAATGAATGGAGGTTCGTCTAAAATCAAAAGCTTTGGAAAGCGGAGAAGGGCGCCTGTAAGTGAAACAAAAAAGCGCTGTTCTTCCGTCAGATTTTTTACCAGAAATGATTTTTTTATTTCGGGGATCCAGCTATTAAGGATTTTTTCTGCACGGTCCTTATCAAAATCTTTCTGGCCGAGTTTTAAATTTTCAAAGACAGAAATGCCCGGTGCTAAAAGTGGCCGCTGATGAACACACACAATTCCACGGTTTATGGCAGCGTGAGGAGTTTTAAAAGAAACTTCTTCTTCGTTTATAAAAAGTTTTCCGGCAGTCGGTTTTAAGTCTCCGCAGATTACATGTGCCAGAGTTGATTTTCCCGCTCCGTTTTCTCCAAGGAGTGAATAGATTTTTCCCCTGTCGAAAGAAAGCGAAACATCTTTGAGAACTGTTTTATACGAATATCTGACACATATATTTTTAAGCGTGAGCATCTTCTGTCGTCTTTTTTATTTAAGTTCAATTTTAAGTTTTCCCGAAGTGATGTCGTTTACAAGTTCAGCCATCTTTGCACGGATATCTTCCGGTACAGCCTGAATGTAAAGTTCATCATCCTGGATAAAATCAATAAAGCCGTCCTGCATTCCAACCATGAATGCTTTTCCCCATGGAGTATTTCCTTCGATGTATTCTTTTGTCTTCTGGTATGCCATCTTTTCCTGATTTACTGTGCTGCTTCCGATGATTGTTCCCGGAGCGCGGGAAAATCCTGAATCGTCAAACCATGAAATATAAACCTTTGCGTTTACTGCAGAAGCGATTACACCCTGGCTTGCTCCACCACAGATCGGGAGAATTACATCAACACCGTTTTTAATAACAGCGTCTGCAATTTCTGCACCCTTTGTTGCATCGTACCAGTTTCCTACAACACGGAAATCAACTTCGGTATCGGCACAGGCATCTTTTGCACCCTTTACAAACGAAGGATAAATTATTTCATTCATAACAGGATATTCCTGAGCAGCGATGAGCGAAAGGCGGTGAGTTTTACTCATGAGTCCTCCGACGTAGCCTGCAAGATATCCCTGCTGTGACTGATCATAGCTTACGGTGTGTATATTCTGATTACCTTCTTTTGTTGCATCAAGAAGGATGAATTTCTGGGATGGGAACTGTTTGATAATCGGTTCTGCAAGATCAGGGAGGGAAGGGTTAGAAGAGATGATTACATCGTATTTTCCTTCAGCACAGAGGCTTGTGATTTTGGCACTCCATTCAGCCTGATTGGTTCCGGCTTCCAGAATATAGAGGTTGATTTTAGAAGCTTCATCAGCTCCCGCATTTAATTCATCTACCGCTTTCTGAACGCCGCGTGTGAGTTTTGCATAAGTCGGACTGTCGTCGATTATGCCCGGAACAAAAACGGCAATTGATTTACCGCCGATTTTTTTTGAACATCCTGAAAACAAAACAGGAATGAGTAATAAAGCTAATAATAATTTTTTCATGACTGAATAATAGTTTTATATAAAACTATTGTCAAGGGGGATGGGGAAGAAATGGGGATGTGGATAAAAAGTATTAGTCGCGGGGGCAAAAAAAAAGACTGACCCATAATTATGAATCAGTCCTTATAATCAGCCTCGGAAAATGTTCACCACTCAAGATGAACTTTGTTACGGGCTTTTATAGTTCTAAGAAATTACTCTTCTGCTTCGAGTTCTTTTTCGTCAACCTGATATTCAGCGAATTTAGAAATCATTGGTTCAACATCTTTTTTATGAATCTTACGATCAACGTAGTTTTTAGTAATTTTAGAAACAAGAGGACAGAGGGCGATTACACCGATTAAGTTTGGAATCATCATAAGGCCGTTGAAGGTGTCGGAAATATCCCATGCAAGATCAAGGCTCATTGTACATCCAAAATAAATAATCACTACGAAGATGACTTTATAAATAACCTGTGTTTTTTCTCCAAAGAGATACTGCCATGCTGTTGCTCCGTAGTGGCTCCATCCAAGAACTGTAGAGAAGGCAAAGAGAAGAATTGCGATGGCGATGAATTTTGGACCAAAGCTTCCAAAGATTGTTGCAAATGCTTCACCTACAAGACCTGAACCGGCATTCTGTGAAATCATCATACCTGTTTCAAGATCTACAACACCGGTAGAAAGAATTACGAAAGCAGTTAATGAACAAACGATGATTGTATCTGCAAATACTTCGAAGATACCCCACATACCCTGACGAACCGGTTCTTTTACGTTTGAAGATGAGTGAACCATTACAGAAGAACCAAGACCAGCTTCGTTAGAGAATGCACCTCGTTTAAATCCCATTGTGATTGCTTTCTGGATTCCGTATCCTACAATACCACCTGTAGCAGATTTTACCGAGAAGGCTCCCTTGAAGATTGCTGCAAATACGGCAGGAACAGAAGTTATGTTTGCAAAGAAGATGATGAGTGCACCGATTATATAGATGATTGCCATAACAGGAACAAGTTTTTCTGTTACAGAAGCAACTCTCTTTAATCCGCCAAGAATGACAATAGAAGCAATGATTACAAGAGCAATACCTGTTACCCATGTTGGAATATTGAATGCCGATTCCATGTTACCGGCAATAGAGTTTACCTGGCTCATGTTTCCAATACCAAAGCTTGCAAGAAGACAGAATACACTGAATAAGATTGCAAGGACGATTCCCGGATACTTCATAAATTTATAGGCACCAAATCCGTCTTTAAGATAATACATGGCACCACCACGCCATTCACCATTCATTCCCTTTCTTCTAAAATAAATACCAAGGACATTTTCTGAATAGTTGGTCATCATTCCAAAGATTGCCATTACCCACATCCAGAAGATTGCTCCAGGACCACCTGCAATTATGGCAGTTGCAACACCGACGATATTTCCTGTACCGATTGTTGCGGCAAGGGCAGTACAAAGACTCTGAAACTGTGAAATAGCTTTGTTGTCTTTTCCTGTGTGAGCTGTAATCTTTTTGTCTTTAAAGATTGCTCCGATAGTTTTTTTAATCCAGTAAATAAAATGAGTAAACTGAAATCCTTTGTTAACGATGGTCATTATAAGACCTGCAGCAAAAAGGAGTGTGATACCAAAAGTTCCCCAAACTGCACCGTTTATGGAATTATTGATAGAGGTAATTATAGAGGTAATTTTTTCAATCATAAAAACTCCTGAAAATTTTAAAATAAAAAAGGCAGAACTGGACAACAGTTCTGCCTCTTTGCAGTATAATTAATTTTATTTGAATATAAAAATAAAGTCAACTAAAAAATTCTTATTAATAGAAACAAAAATACAGTTTGTGTTGAGCGTGGGATTATTTTATTTCATATATAAAGAGTTTCCCGTCTTTACCAGCCGAAAGGTATATTTCACATACGTAATCATAATTATTTATTTTGATTACACAGTTTACTTTTACAGATGCTTTTTCTTTTTTTAAGGTATTCATGATACTTCTTTTTATAGGGGTAGAAGTATCGATTGTTATAGTGCAATCTTCGTATTTTGTAATCAGTGATTCTTTAAACTCTTCAAAGTTTTTAATAATGCGTTCATAGACCCAATCTGGAAACTCTGTTTCTGGGGTTATATAATCATAAAATCTTTCTTCATCATTATAAATGCTCCAGAAGAAATTTGTGATTACGTCGGTAGGATTTGAAAAATCAGGCTTTTCAATTTTTGTGAATTGATTTTCCTTTTTGATGGTAGTGGTGTTTTCTGAAAGTTCGTAATCATTTTTAAGACCGAAAGCTTTTGCAACATGATAGATGGCGTTTGTTTCTGATGAAGAAAGCATTAAACCTCCGCCCGAAATTACATCATGGATTATAGCTACAACAATGATTGTTCCGTTTACATCCATCGCTGTTTCTTTTCCCAAATTTTTTTCCGTAAAGCTTTTTAGAAGTTTTGCTCCCTCTTCTGTGAAAGTAAAGTCGATGGTTGTTTCTCCAAAATTATTGTTCTTTAGTATGACTTCTTTTATATCTGAATCTTTGAAGGATAATCCCTGTTTTTCTACAAATACGGTTTTAAATCCTTTATTGAATGTATCAAAATAAGTAAATGGTTCTGTGTTTTCAGGATATTCTTCTGGTTTAAGGTTTTCGTCATAAGGAACATCGCTCAAAACCCTGAATGACAGTGATCTGGATATATCCTTTGCAAATCCGAATGAATTACAAAAAAGCCCCCCTGCCACCATAACTGCCAGAATACAAAAAAACTTTTTCATCTTTTTCTCCCTGAAAGTATTATGACCTCATAAATTGCTTAAAGCAATAAAAAAAAGTTAAAATTTTCAATTTTTTTTTTCAAAAATGGTCCGAAATCGCGTAAAAAAGCAATATTAGGGTATGAACTTTTTTCATTTAGAGGAGGATTTAATATGAATGAAAAAACTTTATCACTCGAAGAAAAATGGGAGAACATCACACTTGCAAACAACTTTATCTTTTACAAGGTAATGCACACCCACCCGGAGGCCTGTAAGCATCTTCTTGAACTTTTATTACACATCAAAATCGAAAATATGGAGATGTCGAATGAAGAAACACTGATTATCGATCACGATTCAAAAGCCATAAGGCTTGATGTTTACGTAAAGAACTCTAATCATGTTTACGATGTTGAAGTTCAGGTTGTAAATACGCATGATCTTCCTGAGCGTGCACGATACTATCAGAGTGTGATGGATGTGGATATGTTAAAGCCGGGGCAGACGTATGATAAGCTTAAAGATTCATATGTCATATTTATATGCATGGAGGATATTTTTGGTTTGGGGCTTCCGTTATATAGTTTTAAATATCTTTGTAAGGAAGATAAAAATATCGAGCTTGGAGACCGCACATCTAAACTCTTTTTTATTGCTCCACTGTGTGCTAAAATGATTAAAGATGAAAAGGCAAAAACTTTTTTTGACTTTTTTATCTCTAACAAAACTGGTGATGATTATACTTCAAATCTGCATAAATACGTAGAAGACGCCAGACACAACACACAATGGAGGAAACAGTATATGACCGTAGAAATGATGCAGAATTACGCTTTTAGAGATGGCATGGAGAAAGGTGTAATTGAAGGTGCAAACAGAAAGGCCGAAGAAGATGCTGTGAATTTGTTGAAAAAAGGTATATCCGAAAGTATTATCACTGAATGCATTGGTCTTCCTCTTGAAAAAGTCCGGGAACTTAAAAAAGAGATAAATAAATAAATCTTTATTTCAAACAATACTGGCTATGATTACACCTCGAAACTGCACACCTATGTAGAAGACGCCAGACACAACACGCAATGGAGGAAACAGTATATGACTGTAGAAATGATGCAGAATTACGCTTTTAGAGATGGCAAAAGACAAGGTTCAGAAGAAAAGGCAGACGAATCAAACTGAAAAATTCAAAGAAATCGAACAGAAAAGAAAAATCAACCAAAAACAGTAGATTCATATTTTCTTGGAAATGTGGACGACGATTACATTGGTGTTTATATTCCAGTTGATGAAGAAAATTTAATCAGTACAAGAAGAATGTTTTATGAAGCTGTTCTTCCTCAGCCGCGAAGAAAAAAGATATATTAAACGCATGCTCTCTTACGAAGAACAGTAATTCTTCCGGGCTTAATATATCCTGAGCGTCTTTAAATACTCTTTATGTTCCGCGCTTACACGAAAGCTTTCAGAAGCTTTCTGGATTGCCTTGTTGTGAGTCCACGTGTCAAGCTTCTTATCCTGAATAAAAGTGATTGCCGTATCCCACTGTTTTACAAGTGCTTCGGAAAATAGCCATGCAGTCATCATGTTTACATAATATTCAGTGCTCCGGATGCTCGCCGGAAGATCAAGGTATTCAGGTTTAAAATCATCATCCAGAAAATATTTCATTAAAAGAAGCATACCGACACGTTTGGTAAAAGGAGCTGTGTCTCGCATCCAGGCTTGAAGGTCGGGTAGAAGTTTCTGTCTGTTTTTTTTGAGAGCCGGCGGATTAAGTCCGTCACTAACGGCCCAGCTGTTTATATATGGGAGAAAATTTTTAAGGGCTCTAAGGCATTCATCATAATCTTTGATTTTGTTGATTAATGCGATGTGCAAGCAGTTTTCTTCGTGATATTTATGCGGAAGATCTTTAAAAAAATTTTCGAGCTCGCCCGGAGGAAGAGTTTTTATCTCGCTGATTATATTTTTGTATACAGGCGAGCGCACCCCGATAAATGTCTTTCGTGGAAGGGTTGGCACAAGCTTTGCAGAAAAATCACCGTATTTTTTATCCTGATATTTAAAAAGGATTTTCTGGATTTGGGTCATATTCTTTATTATATAATGCCATTGAAAGTTCAACAAGAATTCTTGTTCTGGCATTGGCTTATTATATATTTGAATGCAAGAAATAATCCCGGGGTTTTTAAGGGGTGTCCCCTTAGGCGAAGGGGTAGCGGAAGACATAAAAGGTTTTTTTCGAATAGGAAATAAATCTATGGCTTTCTGGAGTTTTCAAAGAAAACTCCAGTTTTTTTTATGGCTGGAGCGAGGGGGAGACCTCTCCCTTATAATATGATATATTTTATCTGAAGTTAAAAAAATCAGAGGTTTTTATGTCTAAATTAAAAAATGCTTTACTTATCAGATATGCCCTTACAATCGCTGGTAAAATACATTTTACTAAAGTAAAAAGAGCATCGAAAAACTGCAAAAAAGCTTCTGAAAATACACTCAGAAAAATACTGGAATATGCAAAAGATACGGAATGGGGAAAGATGCATCATTTTTCTGAAATTCTTGCGGCAAAAAAATCCGAAGAATTATATTCACGTTGGCAGAAAAATATTCCTCCTCAGGATTACGAAGATTTACGTCCTTTTGTAGAACGGCATAAACATGGAGAAGAAAATATCTTATTCCCGGGTAAACCCAAAATGTATGCTACAACTAGTGGAACCACGAATGAACCAAAATGGATTCCTATTACAAATAAGTATTATGATAATGTATACAGCAAAATGACAAACATCTGGTTGTATACTTTTCTTAAGCATAGACCTAAATGTGTTGAAGGACCAACAATGACTATCGTCGGAAAAGCTATTGAAGGTTTTGCTCCGGATGGTACTGTATATGGTTCGGTCTCTGGAGTTACCCGCCGTGATATCCCGGAATTTGTAAAGCCAATATATTCTGCTCCGGCGGATGTTTTTGATATAACAGATTATACTGCCCGTTATTATACAATCATGCGTATTGGGATTGAGCAGGATATCCATGTTATTGTTACAGCTAACCCTTCTACAATTGTTGAGATGCAGAATAATGTTAATCAGTTTTTTGATGATTATTGTAATGATATTGAACAAGGAACGCTTAACGAAAAACTAAATATTTCACCTGAAATTCGTAAAGCTTTAGCACCTATGCTTCATCCAAATCCGAAGAGAGCGGCAGAACTTAGAGCTCTTAAAGAAAAGTATGGAAAAGTTCTTCCAAAACATTACTGGCCAGATATTCAGATTTTAACTACCTGGAAATGTGGAAATACAAGTGTTTATGTAGAAAAATTTAAAGACTCTTTTCCTGAACATATGCTCTATCAGGAGTTTAGTTATTTTTCATCTGAATGTAGAACAGGTTTGGTACTTAATGGTAAAAATGATACTGTTCTTTTTCCACACATGCATTATTTTGAATTTGTCTCGGAGGATGAGATTGAATCTTCACAAAAAAAATTCTTGCGGATAGATGAGATAGAAGTTGGTAAACGCTATTCAATTTATGTAACAACTTTTGCAGGCCTGTACAGATATAATATGAATGATTTAATTGAAATTACCGGAAAATATGGAACGATTCCTACAATTCAGTTTGTCCAAAAAATTAATGGAATTATATCTATGACCGGAGAAAAAGTACATGAGCGTCAGTTTATTCAAGCAGTTCATCTTGCAGAAGAAGAAACAGGAATAAAGACAAAATTCTTTGTAGGTTTTGCTGATGTCCAGAATTCTGTATATGATTTTTATTATGAGTTTGAAAAAATCGATCTTGAAGAAACACTCGTAAAGTATTTCAATTCTGTTGTAGATAAAAAACTTATGGAAATTAATTGTGAATATGAATCAAAAAGGGATTCCCTCAGAATTGCAGAACCCATACCATTTGCTATGCAGAAAAATTCCTTTGAAACTTATAAAGAACGATGTATCCTTGCAGGTGCCCGAGATGGTCAGTTTAAGTTGAATCTTTTGATGCAGGATGAAAAAAGACATTCAATGTTTAAAGAGCTTGTGAGAAAATAAATGCAAAAAAAATCTTACTTTTCAAAAATATTGATTTTACTTGCGGGGGTCCTCTGGGGCTGTATGGGGCTTTTTGTGCGGCCACTGAATGACATGGGGCTTTCTTCGTGGGATATTGTTTTTCTGCGTGCGGTTCTTACGACTGTTTTTATGGCCCTGCTTCTTTTGATCAAGGATAAATCTCTTTTTAAAATCCGACTGCGTGATATCTGGTGCTTTCTTGGAACCGGGCTTTTGAGTATCGTGTTTTTTAATCTCTGCTATTTTAAGGAAATTACGATTACATCTCTTTCTGTTGCGGCAATCCTTTTGTATACTGCTCCCGCTTTTGTGATGATTATTTCTGCATTCTGCTTTAAGGAGAGGCTTTCTGTCCGAAAAATTATTGCGCTTATTCTCTCTTTTACAGGTCTTATTTTTGTTACCGGCGTTTTAGGTGGAAGCGGTGTAGAGCGGCTCAATTTTTCTACAATCATGATTGGACTGGGGGCTGGGCTTGGATATGCTCTTTATTCGATTTTCAGCCGCTTTGCAATTGAACGCGGTTACGAATCTTATACCATCAGTTTTTATACTTTTTTGTTTGCCGCCTTTGCGACTTTGTTTTTTGCAAAACCTCTGGATGTTACGACCACAGTGGCTTCTTCTTTTTCCGGTGTGGGCCTTGCGTTTGTGTTTGTTCTTGTTTCCACTGTGATTCCATATATTACTTATACCCGCGGTTTAAAATCTGTAGAAAACGGCCAGGCTTCGATTATTGCTTCGATTGAACCAGTTGTTGCAACGTTGAACGGCATCATCTTGTTCGGAGAAAAAATGTCGTGGAGCGTTGCGGCTGGAATTATCCTTGTTCTGGCAGGAATTGTGATTAGTAACCTTGGTGGTGAAAGAGATTTTTCTTCGGGAAAATAATTTGTGGATTGATGCAGGCGTTACGTGGAGGGGATTTTACGGACGAAAGATGAGTTTTTGTGCATTTCGTCCGTAAAATTCTGTGTTTAAGGCAAATCTCAGCCTGCAAAATGAAGCTGTGATGTGGATATTTACGGACGAAAGGTATGTTTTTGTGCATTTCGTCCGTAAGAAATGTTGTCTACGGGCAATTTTAGCCTGCAAAATAAAGCAGTGATGTGAATGTTTACGGACGAAAGATGAGTTTTTGTGCATTTCGTCCGTAAAATCCTGTGTTTAAGGCAAATCTCAGCCTGCAAAATGAAGCTGTGATGTGAATGTTTACGGACGAAAGGTGAGTTTTTGAACATTTCGTCCGTAAAATCCTGTGTTTAAGGCAAATCTCAGCCTGCAAAATGAAGCTGCGGTGTGAAAGTTTACGGACGAAAGATGTGTTTTTTGTGCATTTCGTCCGTAAAAATATGTTTCCCCCCACCAGAAAACTAATCCGAAGCCTGGGAAATCAATGTGTATCCAGCTTCCTTAATTGCTGCGGAAAAATCATGCCATTCCATTGGGCTTTTTGTACGCACCAGCACTGTTTTATTTCCCAAATCGACGCGGGCCCAAACTCCTTCCTTTGTGTTAAGTGCATTTTCTACGTGCGTAGCACAGTTTGAGCAGTGCATTCCATCCACAGTGAGCGTGTAAGTGTAAGGGTAGTGTGATTTATTTTTATCGTGCACGCGAATCTTTTTTGGCCCGGAATCGTGAGTGCCGCAGCATGCAGATCCGTGTCTGATTCTTTTTATAGAACTAATCACCGCCAGAATAACTATAATAATTAAAATAATAATTGTAACTGATGTTCCCATATTTTATCCTTTTATATGTTAGTTAGTGCTAACATATAAAATATCATTAATATAAAAATAATTCAATTCGAAATTGATTTTTAATTTTTTTTTAGCAGGAATTTTGGTATGCTCGCGAATTGCAGTCTGTATTAGAGTATTCATAATGGAGAAGATTTGAAGAAGCAATAAAACGAGCAAAAATATCATGTGAAAAAAAAGGGCATGATATATCAGACCATTTTGTCGATGCTGGCAAAATGGTTATGCTTGGTTCTGATGCAATAGGGGAAAGAGATGATTATATCCCCTATCAGTAGTTAATTATTTTACTACTTCCCACATAATTCCCATGTTCTTAAAGCCGCCTTTGGGCATGCAGGTTGTACAGGCTTTTGAACCTGTGCCACCTTTGTGCGAGCAGCCTGAACATGAGGTACAATGCCCCGGGCAGGCGGGAACATTGTTTTTATCTTTTCCGGCCGTGAGAAGCGTTTCCCCTTTCGGGTAAGAGGTTGCAACACGGCGGATAATCTTTGATCGTTCCAGAAAATCAATTTTACGGAGGATGTCGCTGGTAGTTGTACCTAACTCATCGGCAAGCATTTCGATTGTTCTGGAACGGCCATCGGATAAAAGTTGTAAAAGTTTTTCCATTACATATTCCTCAAGCGTCCGGGATTGTAGGGGCGCGAAGCGTTCTGGGGACGCAAAGCCCGACAGTCCACCGCAGGCGAACGGCGAACGCCCTACCAGATTAAAAGTCCGATATGATATGCAACACACGCAATCAAAAGGGCACCGATTGTGTAATAAAGCGCAATGAGTGTTGTCCATTTTGCAGAGTGTGTTTCCTGATAGGTTGCAGCGAGGGCAACTATACAAGGCATATTAAATGTAATTGCAAAGATAAATGCGAGTGCTTCAGGTTTTGCAACGTTGGCAACAAGAAGTTCATTGATGTTTGCAACGGCTCCTCCTGTAACTGTGCTTCCGACTGTGAGCATGCTGTGATCTGTAAAGATTGTACTCAAAACACCGATTGCACCTTCTTTACCAAGAGAAGATACGATGAATGCCATGAAGGTTTTCCAACCGAGTCCGAATATCTTTGTTACAGGTTCTATAAACTGTCCGATTTTGTACATGATGGAATTATCCATGCTGCCGGTATTTGTAAATGTAAGAAGCCAGAATACAAAAGAAACAAGGAGGATTACTTTGAGTACGCGGAAGAAAGTATCCTTTGTGCGACCAAGAACATAACGGAAAAGGCTTCCCCAGCGTGGTTTATGATAAGGAGGAAGCTCCATAATTATACCGCAGCGGTCTTCTTTTTTAACAAGAGATCGTCCGAATACTTTTGATGTGATCCACATGTGAAGTACCATTACGGCGAGTATTGCCACAATTACAAGAGGAGCGCCTGCACCAAACCAGACTGTAGAAAGCATTGGTACAACTGCCCATGCGGCACCACAAGGAATTGCCCAGGCAAGAGCGATTGTCAAAACTTTCTGTCCCCAGTTATCGATTACACGGGCACCTGCGGCTCCTCCCATCGTGCATCCAAAACTTACAAGGAAAGGCATAACCGATTTTCCCTGAAGGCCAAGCTTAGACATTGTGTTGTCGAATACATATGAGATTCGTGCCATTACACCGACTTCTTCGAGTAAGCCGAAAACAAGAGTAACACCGAATACAAAGCCGAGCATCTTAAAGATAAAGCTGAGCGAGTTGATAAGAACATCACAGAGAATTGCGATGATAAAGTTCGGGCAGCCTGCACTCGTTAATGCAGAACTGATTGGATTTGCAAGTGCACCCACTGCAGAACCTATTCCCATAAACGGCAGGGCAGGGATGAATGATGCGATGAGTCCGAATAATACTGTGAGAACTACAACAGGTTTACCCCATACTCGGTGAGTAATCATTCTGTCGAACTTTCCAAGCTTTCTTGTCTTTGCTTCTGATGCAACGTTTCCTTTAAGAAGTTCATCGATCCACTCAAACTTGATTTCGCCTGATACGAGCATTCCTTTCTGGATTTTTGAAACTGCATCGGTAAAAGCTTTGCGTTTTTCACCGATAAGTGCATCACTGATTTTAGCAATTACCGGAGCATCTCCTTCCATCGCTTTTACTGCGAGCCATGTAGAAGAATAACCAGGGATAACAATTTCCGGAATCAAAGATTTTATAGCCTTGTATTCAGCATTTTTTTCGTATTTTGATTCCAGTGCTTTTGTGTCGAGTATTGTTTTCTTTTCGATTGTCTTGTTCAGGGCATTGTAGAAGGAATCATAATTTTTTCTGTCCTGTGCCGAAAAGAGTACTACAGGTATTTTAAGTTTTTCTTCTATTGCGCTGTAATTGATGTATTTTCCCTGTTCTAAGGCAACATCACTCATGTTCAAAAGTAAGAAAGTCGGTACACGGATTTCCGCATAATCGGCGAGCATGTAAAGGCTTCGTTCAAGCTGGGAACTGTCTGCAAGAATACATACAACATCTGCTTTTCCGCTTGCGATATAATCACGGGTGATGATTTCTTCGTCTGAATTTGCACTAAGGCTGTAAGTTCCTGGAAGGTCTGCTACAAGATATTTTTTTCCGTCATGTTCAAAAGTACCTTCTTTTTTTTCTACTGTTTTTCCAGGCCAGTTTCCTACATGCTGTTTTAATCCGGTAAGAGCATTGAATAAAGTTGATTTTCCGGAGTTAGGCTGACCAAGAAGTGCGATTACTGTTTCTCCATTTTCTGTCATACAGATGCCTCCTTTACTTCGATATCGTCACATTCCTTACGGTTCAACGCAATCATGGTGTCGCGTGAATAAACAAGGATGGGCCTGCGTTTTTCATTTTTTATAATTGTGATACTGCATCCGGGAGTAAGTCCGATGGATGTAATCCTGCTGACAAAACGCGCATCTCCATTGATGGAAGCGATAACGCCCGTTTCGTCCTTTGTGAGTTCTGATAATTTCTTCATGATTTCCTCTTATAATGTTAGGTATTACTAACAATTAGATATTTTAGTTAGTCTTGTATAACAAGTCAAGTGGAAAAGACTGCGCGCCCGGAGGGGAAAGATTTGTTTTTAAAGACATAAACAAAGCCAGCGGGAAGACAATTAATTCTTCTGCGCTGGCTTTGTATTGTAATTTTTTATGATGTTATGGAACTGGATATTACAGCTTCCAGCTTACTGCCTGTTTACGAGAATCGATAAAGCGGGCGTAGATTCCGCCTTTTTTAACGAGGTCGTCGTGCTTGCCTTTTTCGGCAATGCGGCCTTTGTCTATTACAACGATCTGGTCTGCATTACGTACTGTCTTTAAGCGGTGTGCAATCATGATGACTGTCTTTTCCTTTGTAAGTTCTTTTATGGCAGCCATAAGATCACGCTCGTTTTCAGGGTCCACATTGGCAGTTGCTTCGTCTAAGATGATGATTGGAGAATCTTTCATGATGGCACGTGCGATTGAAATACGCTGGCGTTCTCCACCACTAAGACTTGCTCCACCTTCACCGATTACTGTGTCGTAGCCGTTCGGTAAAGCGCTGATAAATTCGTGGCAACAGGCTTTCTTTGCCGCTGCGATTACTTTTTCCATAGGAGCTTCGGGCTGACCAAAACGGATGTTGTTTGCGATTGTATCGTGGAAGAGGTAAACGTTCTGGAAAACAAAGCTGTAGTTTTTCATAAGATTATCCATGCTGTAATCGCGGACATCTTTTCCATCCAGAGATACACTTCCTTTATCTACATCCCAGAAGCGTGCAAGAAGGTGACAGAAGGTTGTCTTTCCGCCACCACTTGGACCAACGATTGCAGTTGTTGAGTGTTCCGGAATTGAAAGGGAAATACTATCGATGATTTTCTTTTTGTCGTAAGCAAAGTCAATTTTGTCTGCCTGGATGAGTGGCGCAGGGTTTTTAAGGGGTCTCCCCTTAGGAGAAGGGGGTGCGTCGAAAAGCGCCTGCGCTTTGAGACCAGGGGGAAGGCTTTCCCCTTCATCTTTACCATTTATATCCATTGTAGGTAATGCTAAAATCTTACTTGCTTTTGTAACGCCAAGATCAATTGTACGAAGAAGGGCAGAGTAGTTACCGCCGGCTTCGAGTGCATTAAAGAGCATGAATGAACAGACAAGCATTGTCGAGCAGTCTGCAAGAGTCATAGAGCCAGCAAGATAGAAATATAAAGATGTGATCATCATTGCAACTCCGCTGAGCTTTGCAACTAACGACTGGATGTTAGAAACGGGGATACATCTCATTTCCATTTTAATCAAAGTCTTTTTTCTTCTATTAATTACCTCGTTTAATTCGCGGCTTCTTTTTCCAATAAGATTGTATGATTTAACTTCTGCAATTCCCTGGATGTATTCCAAAACCTTTCCGATTTCTGCTGCATCGTCACGGATTTTATCTGCAGAGATATTTTTTACCGCAAAGCGCATAAAGAAGTTTACGAATTCAAAGAGAGCAAAACCTGCAAGTCCTACAAGTGCAATTCTCCAGTCAAACGCAAAGAGCATAAGAATGATGAGCGATGTATCGAGCAGTCCCTGGAAAACCATCATGACGGCACGGGTCGCAACGTCTCCTACGCTTTCCATTGTGTTAGTCGTAACTGACGTAATTTCGCCAAGACTGTTTTCGTTGAAGTATCCCATTGGAAGGTAACGAAGGTGCTCTGCAATCTCTATACGTTTTTTTGCACAGGTTCTGTATCCGCCTTCGCACTGCCACATCGATGTAACCTTACGTGTAATAATTCCACCGATTATACTAACGCACATAATCCCAAATGAAAGCCAGATTGTTTTTGTTTCAAACGGCTGTCCTTCTATTGCAGTTCCGATTACTCCGCGGAGCATAACGGCAACCGCACCAATTCTGAGAGCCATAAAAAGTGAATTAAAGATTCCGACAATAATCGAACCTGTAAACTTTTTACGGTTCTCTTCATCACAGAATTTAAAAAATTTTATTAACGTATTGAACATATTTTTTCTCCTTGGGAGGGGAAAGCCTTCCCCTGAGTCCACACGTTGTTGTGGACTACCCCTTCTCCTAGATAGGGAGCGGCCCTGCCAGGCAGGGCAAAAACAGTCCTGTGGACTGTTTTTAGCGAATCTCCGAGCAGCTGTGCTGCGAAGGTCGAAGCCCCTAAAACCCTGTTACTTATCGCGGGCTCCTACATGTGCTTTCCACATCTCTGCATATAAACCATTTTTTGAAAGTAACTCGTTATGTGTGCCTTCGCTGTCGATTACACCGTCTTTTATGACGTACAATTTATCTGCATCTTTTACTGTAGAAAGGCGGTGGGCAATTACGATGAGGGTTTTGCCTTTTACAAGCTGTGCTACCGACTTCTGGATGATTGCTTCGTTTTCAGGATCGGTGTAGGCTGTGGCTTCGTCCAAAATTACGATAGGTGAATCCTTCATCATGGCACGGGCAATGGCAATACGCTGGCGTTCTCCACCGCTTAAGTGTGCACCGCTTCCACCGACGATTGTGTCAAAGCCTTTTTCGAGCGACATGATAAAATCGTAGCAGCCGGCTTTTTTTGCAATCTCTTCTACTTCTGCATCTGTTGCATCCTGGCGGCCAAGGCGGATATTTTCCCGTACACTCATATCGAATAAGAAGTTATCCTGTGAAACATAGGCAACGCGGTTGTTGTATTCTTCCAAAGATAAATCCTTTATGTTTACACCACCGATTTCTACGCTTCCTGAATCTACATCCCAAAGCGATGCGATAAGGCGTGCAATTGTTGATTTTCCTGAACCGCTTGGTCCTACAAATGCTGTGTATGATCCTTCAGGCAATGTCATGTTTATGCCGTGTAAGATCTCGGGGTTTTTAAGGGGTGTCCCCTTAGGAGAAGGGGTAGCAGAAGACTGCGAAGCAGGCTGGCGCGAGGGGGAGTCTTCCCCCACCTTATGATAGCTGAACCTGACATTTTTGAGCACGATAGAATTATCTGCAGGCTTTTTTACATCAACTGTCGGGCGCTTAAGTTCTTCGAGTGTCATGATGGAACCGACTTCTCCAAAAATTGCTCCGGCTTTTGCAATATCATCGTGGTAGGTAAAGGCGATTAAGAACGGCTGGATGGCGCTCACGGCAAGAACAATCACTGTGATAAAAAGCGATGCTGTGATGCTTCCATTGAGGAACATAAATCCACCGATTGGAAGAATGGAGAAAAGCAGGGTAGGAGTAACAACTGTTGCAACGGCATGTGGCCAGATACAGTCGCGCATCCATTCAACATAGCAGGCAGAGCCTTCCTGGGCAGCAACGACAAAGCGTTCATAACTTGATTTAGATTTTCCAAATGCCTTGATAACTTCTATACCATTGATATATTCAACGGCTGTATCGTTCAAAGCTTTTGTCTTATCGAGTGCAAACTTAAAGCGTGCTTCTCCATCCTTCAACATAAAACACATGGCGATAATACCGATTGGAAGGACGGCCATACATGCAAGTGCAAGTCTCCAGTCTATTACAAAAAGATAAACAACAAGAACGATTGAAAGAACAATGTTCGATGTATATTCAGGGACGATGTGGGCAAGAGTTGTTTCCATGCTGTCGATTCGTTCGATGATGATATTTTTGAGCGAACCTGATGGCATATCAAGAACGGTTCCAAGTGGAAGTCGTGAAAGCTTGTCGCACATTCCTTTTCTGATGTTTCCAAGCAGATTAAAGGTTGCCATGTGGCTCATGCTTGTAGAGATTGCATGGAAGATTACATTACCAGCCCAGAAGGCAGCAGTAATTCCACATTCCTGCAAGAACAGTTTCCAGTCACGAACACCGTCCAGAAGCTGCTGAACGATTCGTGCAATTATGAAGTATGGTGCAATACAGCATGCCACACTCAAAAGGGCAAAGAACACACTTACTATGTACTGTCCTTTTTTGCTTCCTGCAAAATAAAAAATCCAGCCTATAAGTCCACGATGAGGGGATTTAAAGCTTGAACTTTTATTTTGTGCAGGACGTTTAGTTTTTTTATCTGACATATAAACCTCCAGTTATATCCTTTGTTTATTTCCGCCATTCTTTTGGAAGGCATCCTTCGTGTTTTTTGAAAACCTGTGAAAATTTACTTGCGTTTGCATAACCACAGCGGCCGGCAATTTCTGTTATAGTGTAGTTAGTAGAAGCTAACATATTTTTTGCAAACTGAAGACGCGCTTTTGTACGGTATTCATTTATCGTAAGTCCGTACATTTCTTTAAAATTTTTTTGCAGGGTAGTGCGGTTTAAGTTTACCTTGGCAGACAGCTCTTCGATGGAGATTTCGTTTTCCAGATTTGAATTTATGATTCGGCGTACATTCTGAACTTTTCGTCCGATAGATCCGCTAAAGTATGCATCGGGCGTGTCGCTTCTTGTGCGAATATCAAGGCTGTCCTTGTCCCTGAATTTTTGAATTAACAGAATAATTGCGTGAACTACTGCAAGCTTTACAGTTAGTTTTGAATAAGCCCCGGGCAGTCTGATTGTTTCCAGAAAAAGCTTTTCCAGAAGTTCACCGCAGGGGAATGTTACGGCACAGTCTGTTTTTCTGATTTCGTTAAAAAAACGTGCTTCTGAAAATTCATTTGTGCCAAGAAAATCATTCAGAAAAGAAACTGCGTCTTCTGTAAAAAGAATAATGCTTATGCAGTTCATTCCGCTTTTTCCAAGCATGGCTTTTTTTACACTAGTCTTACAGTTGAAAATCATTACATCGCCTTTTTCTCCGCTTGCAAACTGTCGGTTCTGCAATTCAAATTCTCCGTGTCCATCGACGATGTACATTATTTCCAGCCCGTCAACTTCCTTTTTTTCTGCCTGATAGTTCGGGTTATAGCTTTCGAGTTCTGAATAAACAAGTTCAATTCCCCTTGCAATGTGGGAGTGCTTCATAATGCCTTCGCCGACAGGTTCATTTAAACGATAGATTTCTTCGCTTTCCTGTTTACTGATTAAATCCAAATAGGTTTGAAAAAGTTTATCTGCCGGTAATTTATTCATATTATTTTCCGCCTGTTTGTGTTAGTTAAAACTAACAGCATTATAATATAATTCCACACAATTGGTCACTACTCCAAAAGGCAAAAAATACTCCATTCTGCAATTTATTTTCTTTGACGGGAGTTTTTGAAATTGATTGATTGTTGACCTCCTGACTAAAATCGTGCCATAATGAATTAATCACTAAATCTTCCATGAGGGAGTAGCTGGCGTTTTTGACGTAACAAGTCAACATACTGGAATTGTTCCTGGTTTTGAAGGACAATCCTGGCTTGTATTAAATTGCGAGACTCATGATTTAAGGCTATTAAACTTATGGAATGGAATCTTATCTTTTTTGTAAACAGCATTCTTCTTGGCGTTGGACTCGCAATGGACGCCTTTTCGGTTTCAATCGCAAATGCATTAGGGGAGTCCGGAATGAAAAAAAGCCGGATGTGTTTTATTGCGGGCGTTTATGCATTCTTCCAGTTTGCCATGCCGATGATTGGCTGGATCTGTGTTCACACTATAGTAGAATATTTTCAAAACTTTGAAAAATTTATTCCGTGGATTGCACTGGCCCTGTTACTGTGGATTGGCGGTAAAATGATCTGGGAAGCCGTGCGTGGCGAAGAAGACAGTGACGATGAAAATGCATTAACAAAACTCACTTTCGCCACCCTTTTGATTCAGGGAGTTGCCACTTCTATAGATGCCCTTTCTGTCGGTTTTACAATCGCTGATTACGGATTACTGATGGCGTTTGTTGCTTCTGTGATAATTGCGGGCGTGACTTTTGCCATCTGTATGACAGGTCTTTTGATCGGTAAAAAAGCCGGCGAAAAACTTGGTTCTAAAGCCACACTCTTAGGCGGCGTGATTTTAGTCGGTATTGGAATCGAGATTTTTGTGAAGGGTGTGGTGTTGTAAGGAAAATTTTTAACTTTTTACCGGCAAACTTAAATCATAATTTTACACTTTCAAATAAAAAATTTTTTTTGGGTCCTTTGTCAATGGTACCATTGACAAAGGGATTGACGGATCCCTTTAACGCAAAACATTGCTACGCTTGTTTTGCGTTAAAATTTATTTGAGAGGAGTATCAAAATGATTAAACAAATCAGAAACAGTATTGTTCTTTTATTTAGTATCTTTTCCGTGCTGGTGTTTGCAGGATGTCAGAATTCAACACCATCTTTTTCGGGAAACGGTGGCTCATCGTCCGGGAATAATTCAAGCAGTCTTTCTGCCCCAAAGTGGGTAAAAGCAGAAGCGGGAGAATATACTCATTATGTGAAAATAACCTGGAAGGATAACGGTTCAGCTTATTACTGGCTCTATTATAACACTGTATATGATCCTTCGACTGCAACCTGTCAAACTAAAAATTTAAGATCAGGTACTGCATCTGTGGGATATTCAATGCTTTTATCATCTTCGGGAACTTATTACTTCTGGATAAAAGCCGCAGATGGAAAAAATGATGACAGCGCCACAAGTGATTTCAACAGTTTGCCTTGTTCCTATAATTTTACTTATACACCTCTTTCTGCACCTACAGGAGTAACAGTTACAGCTTCGACATCACAAGATAAAGTAAATATCTCTTGCCAGGATAACGGTTCTCATTATTACTACATTTACTATAACACTATAAATGATTCTTCGAGCGCAACCTGTGAAAAAAGAACTAGTTTTTTACCATATGAAATGACACTACCATCGTCAGGAACTTATTACTTCTGGATAAAATCTGCCGATGAGATTTCAAAAACAAGTGCCACAAGCGATTTTAGTGCAGTTGCAACTTATACATATTGATTTGAGCAAGTTGGGGACGTCGGAGGGGCGAATTACATAAATTTTGGGCTGAAAAGTGGTGAAATTTATGTAATTTTGCAGGGAGAATTGGCGGCTGAGTTGAATTTTACATAAAAAGCGGGGGTGGAAACTCAGAAATTTATGTAAAAGTTTTTGAAAAATCAGGAATACAATTGAGTAAAACTGAAAATCAGAGGCGATTTACATAAATTTTGCCCGCAGAAGTGGGAAAATTTATGTAATTCCACGAAAAATTGCAGGCAAAATTGGAAAAAGACAAAATTTTTACATAAAAACCGGGGCCAGAAGCTCAGAAATTTATGTAAAAGCCCTATAACAACGTACAAATCCAAGTCATCTTCAAGTTTTCTCAGTGAAGGAATCAAAAATATTTCATGTCATTATCTGGCTCGCAGCTGATTTTTGATAATTCAAATAAAGCTGATGAAGGGATTACTCTCTTGAAATCTAGAATCAAATAAAGTAAATTTATTGAAGTAAAAAAAAGGAGAACAAAAATGTCTATGAAAAAGACTATTTGTCTTGCAGTTATAACTGCTTTTGTGGCCCTTATGGGAACAGCTCTTTTTGCCGAAGATTTTCCTTCATGGTATACAGAAGAGGTAACAACTTCGGAACAGGAAATTACAAGAAAGAATGCAAACGGAGATTGGGTTGTATTTGTCGATAAGACTTATTATGCATGTGCAAATGTCAAATGCAGTGATAAAATCTATTCGCTGGAAATGGCCCGTGATGCTGCAGAAAAACTTGCTAACGAAAAACTGGACAAATATCTTAAATCAATTAAAGAAAATGATGCTTTAAAAGCAAAGCATACTATGGAACGCTACAAGTACAATGACTCTCTTACTGACGGCGGTGCTTATGTTCAGGTGGCAGTTGTTGTAAGTAAAGAAAAGGTTATAGAGCCAGAGAAGGTTCCCGATATAAAGGAAGAAATTTCAGTGATGTCAAAACTTCCACGCATCCTTTTGTATGGTTCAGAACGCCTTACTCTTGTTGATACTTTACAATTCTATTCAGCGGAATCTACCGAAGCCCACAGAGTTTCTCTTTCAACAAAAGAAAAAGCCAAAGGTAATAAAAGCAAGTATTCAAAATCACAAGAATCTTTCAACTATCCTGATGGAGTTCAGGTTTCCGATACTGTTTATAATCTTCAGGAAACTAGTCTTCAGTTTAATCTTAGAAATGTTGTAAAAGGCCGTAAGACTGTAATTATTATCCGTACTGATGTTTCTACCAGCAATGAAAAACTTATCCTCAATTACAAGGGTAACAGTTACGAAGCAAAAATCACAAAGGATAAGAAGAACAGATGGCGAAATATTATTTTTGAAATTCCAGAAGGTGAGATTACAGAATATACTCCTCAGTTCTTTATTGAGGCACTGAAAAACAACATTTCGGTTGGAAGCATCAGCGTTTATCAATTACTGTAGATTAAACTCAATATCCACATATGCAATTTTTCTTTTTCCATCATCACCCTGCTGGTATGAAAAATAAAGTTTGTTGCATTTTGTGGAAATTGTATCACCCTGTTCGCTGATTAGGTTTGGGTACCATAATGGATTTTCTTTTGAACCGATGACGTGAACAGGTTTTGACCAGTTTATTGCATCGCTACTGAAGGTGATGTAAATCTTATGTGACCAGGATGCATAAACCATCACATATTTTTGAAGGTATTCATTCCAGGAAACACTCGGGTTTGCGCCGGGAACTTTTGCCAGATTTTTTATTGCACATTCTTTACCACCTGTCATTGTTTCTGTGTTACATGCCGGTATGGAAAAACTTTCACCATCCCATTTTTTCCAGGTGCCGGATTCTCCTTTTGGATCATCTGATGCTGCCATGCAAAGTCGATTATCTATAGAACCACCTGAATCCTTTGCCTTTCCCTGATAGTAGCAGATCCAGCGTGAATTTGTTCTGTCCCTTATTACGCATCCATCACCAATTCCTGTCCATGCAGTAGTCGTACCTTTTGCCTGTTCACAAAGGATTATCGGCTGAACATCTTTCCAGTTTCTTCCATAATCATCAGAGTAGGCTGCTCCAATCGATTTATGCGCAGTTCCCTCATTATCGTAGTGACTTTCTGCATGAAAAAAGCCCACATATTTTCCGTCGTTTGGATCATTCAATGGAAATACACCGATGAACCAGGCGCCGTTTTCATTAAAATTTGTGATTTTGTGTTCCGGGTTTTGCTGAAGCTTATCTTTACCAAAAACCATATTTGAATTGTTTACCTGTGAACAGTGATCTTCCGGCCATGGACTTGTAGCTGTAGTTAAATAATCATTCTTTTCTGCCCAAAACATCTGCCACTCATTTTCGCCTGTTTGAATCGTGCATAGTTTCCCATCAGGATAATATCCTTTCAGCGCCGAAATCGAACTTGAATCTATTACCGTAATTTCACCAATTGCAAAATTAGCTTTTGCTTCATGACTGCATGAGAAAATGAAGATTGTAAAAATTAATAAGAAAATTGTTTTTATGGCATGTTTGGTTTTCATGAGATTAATGATAATTGGAGTTCAGGGTTTTGTCAAAGAATGCAATTCGTTCATAAGATTGTTGTTTGTTGTTTTGTCAAAAAGAGCAGGTTGTTAGAGTGATTCTTGGAAACTTATTGTTGATTTGGCAGTGAAAAATTTTTTTGAAGAATTAATCTGAAGCTGCTGGGGGTGCTGTTGTGGGGAGTGTGAGGGGGAGGATGATGGTGATTTTTATTTGGCTGATGATGGTAATAATTTGCAGGGGCTTCAAACAGAATTGGGCTGTCTGGAGGGGGATTTACATAAATTTAGGGCTAAAAAAAGGTGAAATTTATGTAATTTTGCTTGGCGAAAGGGTGAATGAGTGGAATTTTACATAAAACTTAGTGGTGGAAACTTTGAAATTTATGTAAAATCTTTTAAAAAATCAGAAATATAATTGCATAAATATAAAAATGAGCGGATAATTACATAAATTCGGCCCGCAAAAAAGCCAAAATTTATGTAATTCCACGGAAATCTACAGCCAAAATGGAAAAAAGACAGAATTTTTACATAAAAAACGTGGCCAGAAGCTTAGAAATTTATGTAAAGGTCCTATAACAATGTACAAATTCAATGTACTTTCAAGCTTTTTTTCCTCCAGCCCCCCCCTATTCTCCATCAGGAATGAAAACTCCGGTGCGGGAAGGGAAATCTGGATCGGAGAGGGTCTGGTCGGAAATGGTTTTGGCGGAATAGGTGGTGGAATAGTAGCAGGAAAAATCATCCCAGAACCAGCGCCTATCGCTAACGGACTGTTTTAAATCATACATAAAAGAATTATATTCACGTTCTGTCTGTGAAGTTAATTCTTTGTTTATTAAAAGGTAAATATAATAATTTGTGTTTTCTAAAGTTTCTTCGCAAGTTTCGTAATCACGGGAAACATCATATTTAGAAGCAAAAAAAGTGCTCATCTTTGGTTTTATAAGAATTTTCCATTCTTTATTTTTTTCAAGATTCTTTACAAGCGGGGAATAAAGCTCTTCAAAATATGATGTAATTTCATTTTCAAATTTATAAAATGGGTAATCACAATAATATATGTCATGGTAGGCTGGTATTGTGGTTCGTGCTATGGAGTCAATATCACCTCCATACATACACCAGTGTTGATATGCCCTTATTGTTTTTTCGGGTAAATCTTGAGCTTTAAGATATACTGTCGTGGTTTTTGTATCCTTGTTTTGTGAAAAATCAGAATCTATCAATGTAAATGTTGTGCCATAATCCAGAGAATTGATATATTCTGTGAGCTCTTCGGCTGTCATGCTCTTGTGATTTTCAAGTTTGTCTGAATAAAATAAAGGGCAGCCTGTTAGAAGTATACAGCAGGCTAGTAAGATTAGAAATGATAATTTTTTCATGGCTGTATTTCCTCCAAGCGCAGGTCTTCCTGTTTATAAGCTTTTGATATTATCTGTCTTACTTCCTGGTTATTAAAAAAATCATCAACTATAATTGAATCATAATCAAAAGTTATTCCTGAACGTGACTGAGGAGTGGTTATAAAAAAGTATATTGGTACTTCGGTAAAATGATTTTTTCTATTTTTGCTGTAAAGCCTGAAGCTTATAGATTTAAGTCTGGTTTCTATCTCCGGTAATTCTTCACTGGATACATTAATCAGGATGTACAGATTGTGTCTTTTAAAAGCATACCACTCATAATCTAAAAACTCTTGCTTATTTTTTTCCCCTTGTGTTACATGCGAAAACATCCAGTCATAATCATACAGCACTTTTGAATCCGAAAAATCAGGGGTTATAAGTTTTTGAATTTCATCTGTATAATAATTGTTATATTGAATAAAAAGAAAATTGGTCGAAAATGAGTGTAATTTATCATCCTTGTCAGGAAGCTTATCAACTACAACAACATCAGTCTGTAAAAATGAAGAATAAAATTTTGTAAGCTTGCATGATGAATATTCTGATGAATCATATCTGGTGGAGTCCGGGTCTAAAGTAATCTGACGTTCATTAGTAAAACTTCCTTCAAAATTTGCTTCAAGAAATTCACGTGCATTCTGCGGTTCTGTGTCGATTAAGGAAAATGGATCGCATGATGTCATAACGAAAAGGCATACTAATGGCATAATAAGTTTTCGCATAAGATAATTATAATTGATAAATCTGATTATTTAAAGCAAAGGCAAATTTTATGGGCGTCGTTAGGCTGAACTTTTCTGTAGTTATGAAATAGAAATTGTAAATCCAAAATAATTTTCCAAAGCTGATTTTTTTTCATCAAACCTTAAAAAAATGCTATAATAATCCTAAGGAGTTCAACACATGCGAAAACTTAAAGTATTAAAGGGTATATTGTTATTCTGGTGTCTGTTCATCGGGCTTGGGGCAATGGTTGGCGGGGTTTCCATGCTCATCGCGCCGGATGGAAGTATTTTGCACATGCAGGCTATGCTTCCTTATTTTGCCGTGCTGCCATTTTCGGATGTGCTTTTTCAGGATTATATTTTTTCAGGCATCATGCTGATTATTGTGAACGGGATTTCTAATCTGATTGCCTCATTTTTGCTTATAAAAAATAAAAAGGCGGGCTTTGTCCTTGGAACAATTTTTGGATTTACGCTCATGCTTTGGATTACGATTCAGTTTATAATCTTCCCGCCAAACATCCTCGATAACTGTTATTTTACTTTTGGCGTTTTACAGCTCTTTTTCGGCTACAATGCTCTTGTTTGTTTTAATCAGGTGAATTTTAAGTTTGATGAAGCGGCTTATAAAAATATCAGCAAAAAATCAAAAACACTCACAGTTTATTTTTCGAGGATGAAGTATACAAAGCGTATCGCCTATATGACTGCAGACCGCGAAGGCTCGGAAATCACAGAATTAAAAACTGATGAGATGACAGAAGGAACGCTCGGCTTTTGGTGGTGCGGACGATTTGGCATGCATATGTGGCAGATGAAAACTCGTGAGCTTGAAGTTTCTCTTTCTGATTATGACAGGATCATCATCGTTACTCCAATCTGGGTGTTCAGAATGTGTGCGCCAGTCAGAGATTTTATTATCAGAAATAAGGATGTTCTTTTGCAGAAAAAAGTTGATGTAGTGTTCAATCATTTTAATCCGTGGCTTCCAAAGGGCGCCGTTAATGAGGTAAAAAAATATATAACGGTGAACTCAATTGAATCGTGGACAACTATGCTTGGTCATACTTTTGGTCTTTTGTAATTTTTGTAAACCATCCCATAAGCTTTTGGGCAATCATGATGTTTACAAAAACAAGGATTGCACCCGAAAGCATAAAGGCCCCTGCAAATAAAGCAGAGTCTTCAATAAATAAAATGCACTTACAGATAATCAGCGTGTTGATTGGAAGACAGATAAGACTTGTGATGCATGCAGGAATATAGCGGCGGTAAATACTTACCTGGATTAAATGTACAAAAAAATGGATGTCGCAGCCAAGGAAAGCTCCTAGCCAGATGTACCACAAAAAATTACGGTCGATAAAATAGGCGAGGGTGGAAATTAAAATACATAAAATCAGTTCTTCGTATACGGCAAGTGCAAATCCTTCTGTGGAAAAATCTTTGTAACGGTGGAGGATGAATGGAAAGCGTTTTTTGAGTTCTGCCTGATTCTGACGTAAGAAAAATTTAAAGCCGATTATTTCTTCCATGTCGTGAAACATAAAAATGATTGGAAAAAGCCAGACATATTCTTTCATTGAAACCTCCATAAACTGATTTTTAAAAACTGTTTTTTGACACACTCAAAAAGCTGCAGGGACACAGGCGTTTGATTGTCATAAATGACATTATATACTCTTTGCTAGAGTTAGTCAAAACTAACCAAATCAGCCGGTTACAGTTGTTCAAAAAATGATATATCTACAAAAATCCAGGAAAATAGTGTATACTATTAGTCATGACTTACATAATTGCGAAAGGACTTTTAATTCCATTTTTAGGAACTGCTCTTGGTTCGGCCCTTGTTTTCTTTATGAAAAAGGAGTTGAATTCAAAAATTCAGAAAATGCTTTCGGGCTTTGCCGCAGGTGTTATGGTGGCCGCTTCTGTCTGGAGTCTTCTTATTCCTTCTATGGAAATGGTTTCTGACTGGGGGAAACTTTCTTTTATTCCTGCTGCGGTAGGATTTTGTATCGGGATGATTTTCCTTTTGATTCTCGATAAGACTGTTCCTCACATGCACCTTGATGAAACCGAGGAAGGTCCAAAGTCTAAACTTCAGAAAACTACGATGATGGTTTTAGCAGTTACCCTTCATAATATTCCTGAAGGAATGGCCGTTGGTATTTTATATGCCGGATGGGCAAGTGGATCTGCACAGATTTCGCAGGCAGGTGCTCTTTCTCTAGCCCTTGGAATTGCGATTCAAAACTTTCCGGAAGGAGCAATCATCTCCATGCCGCTTCATTCCCGCGGTCTTTCTAAAGCAAAATCCTGCTGGTATGGTGTTCTTTCCGGAATTGTTGAACCAATTGCGGGTTTACTTACAATCCTTCTTTCAAGCCTTGTAATGCCCGTCCTTCCATATTTTTTAAGCTTTGCAGCCGGCGCTATGATTTATGTCGTAATAGAAGAACTTGTTCCAGAAATGGCAGAAGGCGAACATTCTAACTGGGGCACAATCACCTTTATGCTCGGCTTTGCCCTGATGATGATTCTGGATGTTGCTCTGGGTTAGTCCTTAAACGGAATGCCCATCATGTGGATGGTACCGTAGTGGAAGAGATTACTTATATTTTCTACGAATTTTATTGCGTTGCGTTTCGAAATCTTATGCAGGATGATTTCTGCAAATCCGTTTATGAGGCTCGATGCGATTACATGAACTGTCATTTCATCAGGAGCATTTTTTGCCAGTCCCTGCTTATAAAACCATTTAAATGTCTTCATACAGTTTTTAGTATAAAGCTCGCACATTTCGTCGAGGAAGTTTTCATGGGTACTTCCCGAAGCCTTTGTAAGAAGCAGGGTGAAGGCATCAAAATTGGCATATAAATAATCCAGAAGATTCGTTAAGATTGCGTTTTCTTTTTTATGATGTTCTTCGCTTACAGGGTTTTCTTCCCCCTGGTGCATCACTACATCAGCAGCCATAACGGCTTTTGTTGTTACATCGATTGCATCGTCTACAAGGGCGCAGAAAAGGGCATCCTTATCTTTAAAATGACGATACATTGCGCCCGTGGTCAGTCCTGCGTTTGCAGCAATCGTACGAAGCGATGCATTCATAAATCCTTTATCCAGGAATTCGTTTTTAGCACTTTCGAGAATTTTACTTTTTGTTTCTGCGGCTGATTCGCTCATAATACTAACGATAACAGTGTTATCTAAAAAAATCAAGAAGGTAAATCATTGTTATCAAAATTTGTTAATTTTTTGCATTTTGGGCTGAATTTTTCCTGAATTCTATTGACAAGATAACACTGTTATCATTATCATCTGTTAACGATAACAGTGTTATCAATTTTGTTAGCAACTGCTAACGTATAAAACAGAAAACTATAACATGAGTATTTCAAGGTACGCTATGCTTAAAGCCTTGCCAAACTCATTTAATGGTTTTCCCTCAGGAGGATAAATCCATTATGAAAGTAACTAAAATCAACGACTGGTTTGAAAAATTCGGTCGTTTTGAAGTAAAGCATCGATGGGGGTTTATTATTGGCCTTCTTGTAATCACAATAATCGGATGTCTTGGCCTTCCGCGTATTAAACTTGATAACGGAGAAGAAGACTGGTTTGATGACTGGGAAACAACAAAAGTAAACCAGGATCATTTTGAAAGTATTTTCGGTTCTACAGATTCACTTCTTGCTCACATAAAAGCAGACAATGTTTTTGATCCGGATGTTCTTCAGATGATTGATGAACTTGGTGACGATCTTTTAAACAATGTTCCTTATGCCGGAAGTATTACATCATTAATGGAATTATCTCTTCCAATAGGAACAGACGAAGGCTTTGAAGTAAAAAGTCCTTTCGAAGATGGTGTTCCAACAGATCCACAGGAATTAGCCGAGAAAAAGGCCTTCATCTTAAGTCGTGAGTCTTTGATAAACAATCTTGTAAGTGCCGACTGTACGGAAACATGGCTCATCGTAAATCTTGAACAGTATTCCGAAGGACTTGATGAGGCAATGCATAAAATTGCTCCACCTGCAATGTCAATCTTTAATGACCCAAAGTATAAATCAGATAAATGGGAAATCCGCCCTGCTGGACTTTCTTATACAGAATACGAAGAAGAAGATCAGATTACTACACAGTGTATAAGCAGAATTGCAATCGGATTTGTAGTCATGATTTTATTCTTAATCATCTTTATCCGTTCATTGCGTGGAGTTGTTGTTCCTTCAATTGCTACAATCGGAGCTATTTGTACAACACTTGGTTTTTCTGCCTGGATGAACATAAAGGGAAACAACACAATGATTCTCGTAACTGTTCTTCTTGCCATGGCTCTTGCGGTAGGTTATGCAGTTCACTATATCAACAGCTTTAAGATATACTTTAGAAAAACAGGACAGAGAAAAGAATCTGTAATAATGGGAATCAGAGATTCCGGATGGGCACTTTTCTTTACAGTAATCACAACAATGGCCGGTATGCTCTCTTTCCTTTCTGCAAACATCAGACCTATGCGCTGGGTCGGTGGAATTACAGCCGCTGCCGTTCTTGCAGTTTTCATTTTCGAAATCATACTTCTTCCTGTTCTTTACAGCTTTGGAAAAAATCAGGAACCTGATCCAACATATGTACAGAATGAAGGATCAACTAATTCTGACCTTCGTGTAGAAGCAATGGGAAAATCAATTCTTAATAAAAAATGGATTACAATTATTGCCGGTGCCGCAGTTATTCTTGCAGTAGTTCCGGGCATGTTCAAAATCAAGGTAAACATGAACTATGCTGATATGATGGGCGAGCGTACTCCATACATCAAGCGCCTTATGGAAATCACACGAAGCCAGCTTGGAAGTCAGTACAGTTACGAAGTTCTTGTTGAATATCAGGAAGAGGACGCTCTTAAAAATCCGGAAGTTCTTAAAAATATGGATGAACTTGCGGCCCGTATTGGAACACTCAGCTCTACAAAAGTTTCTAACGGAAAGCCACGTGTTTCTTCTGTTACCAAAGTAATCAAAGAAATGAACCGCACTTTGAACAGCGACGATCCTGCCTTCTATGTTATCCCGGATGATCAGGAGCTTGTAAGTCAGGAAATGTTCCTCTACGAGATTTCTGGTGGTTCTGATTTATATAATTACGTAAGCGAAGACTTTAAGGCCGGTTATCTTCATATAGAACTTAATGGATATGACGGCGAAGAAATTGTTCGTAATCTTGAGGAAGTAAAAAAATGGTGTGCAGAGCTTTTCCCTGATGCATCGAATGCCGGTGTAGTAGGTGAGGTTGTTCAGTATGCACAGATGAACGGAAAACTTGTTCGTGGTTCACTCAGCTCAATCGGAACTTCGCTCATCGTAATTTTGCTTTTGCTCATCCTGGCATTCACATCGTTTAGAACTGGTTTTATCGCAATGATTCCAAACGTTGCACCAATTGCAATCATCGGAGGAATTATGGGATACGCCGGAGTCAATCTCGACATGATTACTGCAATGATTATACCGATGATTCTTGGTATTGCCGTTGATGATACAATCCACTTTACAAATCACATCAAGTATCACTTTGAGCTTACAGGAAATTACAGGCAGGCAGTTTTGAACTCATACCGCGAAATCGGAAAAACAATGATCATGACAACAATCATCTTGTGCGCAATGTTCGGAATCTTCCTTACAAGCACAATGACTGTTTTAGTAAATATCGGCTGGCTTTCGATTGTAGGTCTTGGCAGCGCATTGATTGCCGACTACACATTGACCCCAGTTCTCTTGTTTATAACTAAACCATTTGGTACCGAAGATCGAAAATCCGTTAAAAAATAAGCCGACAGGGTTATTTTAGGATTAACGAGAGAATGGTTCGCCGAGATTTATCGAGGCGCGGGAGAGAGGAAATAAGGAGATTTATATGAAAAAACTTATCACAACACTTTCAACACTTTTACTTGCAGGCTCGCTTTTTGCACAGAGCCTCACAGGTTACGACATCATGAAAAAGGCAGACGAAGTTCCTGAACCAAAAACTTCATCATCAACTGCCACTCTTACAATTCATTCAAAGAAGGGTTCAGACAGAGTCCGCGAAGTAATCATGAAGAGTAAGGATTATGGTGACGTAGAAAAAAGCGTTATCGTATTTACCACACCAAAGGATGTTGCAGGCACAGGTTATCTTATGTTCAATTACGAAGAAGATGCAAAGGGTAACAAAAAGGATGCCGACAACTGGCTCTATCTTCCAGCCATGAAAAAGACTCGCCGTATTGCATCAAGCGGTTCTGAAAGCGAAGGAAGTTTTATGGGAACTGATTTTACCTATCAGGATATGGGCGAGCGTAGTCTTAATGATTATGATTATAAACTTCTTGGCGAAGAAAAAGTTGATGGCGTTGACTGCTACAAGGTTGAATGTAAAAGCAAAAAGGGAACAGAGAAAGATCCACGCTACATCACTTATATTGGTAAAAAAGATTACATCATGCGCAAGTGTGAATTTTACGACAGACAGAATCAGCTTCACCGCGTTCTTACCTGCACTGATTTTACAACAATCAAAGGCTATACAACTGCCCAGAAGATGAAGATGGAAAATGTTCAGACTGGAACCTGGTCGCTCATCGAAACAAAAAATATTAAATACAACGACGGCGACATCGACGATTCATTGTTCACAGTCGCAGCATTGGAGAAGGGAAGAATTAAGTAGGAAAAATAAAATACAAATATTGCGTTGGGCGTTCCCGCTCGCATTGCTCGCGGTCGCTATGTCTGCCCTTCGCTAACGCTCACCGTCCTCACTTCGTTCCGGTCGGCAAGGGGCTCCCAGCGCTAACGTAGTTTATAATTTTTTCTTCGAATCTTACCCTCATCTAAAAAGGAAAACTTTTATGAAAAAGAAATTTCTAACCTTATCATTTTTATTATCGTGTATATATCTCTTTGCCGAAGGTGCATCCTTTTCCGGCGATATCTCTACCACCTGGGGTGTGTTTGCTCCGTGGACAAACGACGAAGTTGCAGGCGATTTTTCGTTAGCTAATACTGACTTCACAGGAAAAGTAGAGGCATATTATGGAAACAGTTCTGCCTATGCCGAAGGAACTTTTTCCTACGATGCAACCGGAGTTCTAAACGGGACTTCGGCAAACCCTTCCGATGGATTTGATATATCTCTTGGTGAACTCTGGCTTGATTATACAGATTCATTCTGGGGAATCCGCATCGGGCGACAGAAAGCAGCGTGGGGTAAAGCTGATGGAATCGATATCACAAATGTTTTGTGTCCTTCGGATATGTCAAGCTTTTCTGCAATGATTTCTGATAATTCAAAACTTCCATTTGATGCGATCCGTCTTTCCTTTTCAGGCGATCAGTTCACTATGGATGCATATTGGATTCCATTTTTTACACCATCAGCACTTCCACTCGCAGAAGATAATCCTCTTAAAAAATACGTTGTTCCTTCTATAATCAGTTTCCCAGCAGGACCAGGTATTGTTCTTCCGCTTCCAGTCTACATCGGAAATATTTCTAAACCAGAGGCAGCAATCTGGAACGGTGAATATGGCTTAAAAGTTTCCGGATATTTTTCGGCTCTGGATTTTTCTTTCTATGGTTTTTACGGATGGGATGATCTTCCATTTATGAACTATCAGATTATATTCGGAGCACCGACAAATCCTTCGGATCCGTCTACTGCAATGCCGGAAAAGATGATAGTCAGCGGAGATTACAAAAGAATGGCAATGCTTGGTATAGATGCGGCACTCCCGATTGGTGCAACAGTTCTCCGCCTTGAAACAGCCTTTTTCCCGATGAGGCATTTTCAGAAAAAAGCAGACGGGATTATTTCCGAAAACCTTAGTGCAACAGATCCTGCCCAAACGGAAATCTCTGAACGTCGCAATCAGCTTTCTGCTCTTGCCGGTATAGACTGGATGCCATCAGGATGGACAATCACAGCGCAGTACTATTGTGATTATGTTTTTGGCAGCCTTGAGTCATTGGATCGTAAAGATGCATATCAGCATGGTGCAACTTTAAGCATTTCAAAATCACTTCTTAACGAAACAATGGAATTGAGCTTTGCCGGAGTCATCGGCCTGAACGATTTTGACAGCATGCTTTCGCCATCGGTAAAATACAGCCTTTCTGACCAGATAAGCCTTGCCTTGAATGCCTACATCTTTATCCCCGGCCCCGACCGCGACGGAAAATACGGCGCCTACAAGGATTTGAGCAGCATCAGTTTTAATGCAAAGTTTAGTTTTTAATCTTTTTTACGGACGAAATCACGATTTTTGAGCATTTCGTCCGTAAAAATGTGTGGCAGATCCATATTTCATTCTCCGGAATGAAGCTGCAATTTAGTATTTTACGGACGAAATCATGATTTTTGAGCATTTCGTCCGTAAATACTTGTGCCAGAGCCATATTCTATCTCCCGAAATACAGCTGCAATGATTATATTTACGGACGAAACCGTTGTTTTTGAGCATTTCGTCCGTAAAAATGTGTGGCAAATCCATATTTCATTCTCCGGAATGAAGCTGCAATTTAGTATTTTACGGACGAAACCGTTGTTTTTAGCTATTTCGTCCGTAAAATCTTGTGGCAAATCCATATTCCCATCTCCCAAAATGCCCCACAATGTCATATTTTACGGACGAAATCACGATTTTTGAGCATTTCGTCCGTAAAATCCTGTTTATTTGCTATTAGTTTTTCCCAAGAATACATGTTTGCGCCTCAACCTCTCTCATTAAAAATATGACATCCACTTGTCATATTTTATGTGGTATAATAGGCTCATGCATTTTGTGAACGCCAAGACAATTCTGACTCCTCGAAGCATGAACATCTACCGCGGGTGTCTGCATGGGTGTATTTATTGCGACTCGCGGAGCAGGTGCTATCAGTTTACACATGATTTTGAAGACATCGAAGTAAAAAAGAATGCGCCGGAACTTCTGGAAGAAACACTCAGAAAAAAAAGCAAACGATGCATGATCGGCACAGGCAGTATGGGAGACCCTTACATCCCGATTGAAAAAGATCTAGGACTTATGCGTCGTTGTCTTGAAATTATCGAGCGCTACAATTTTGGCTCAACGCTTATAACAAAATCAGATCTTGTACTCCGTGACCTGGACATCCTTACACGTATAAACAATAAAACAAAGGCTGTTGTTCAGATGACGCTCACCACTGCAGACGATGAATTATGCCGAAAGATTGAAGGGGGAGTCTGTCCCACAAGCCGTCGATTTGAAGTTTTATGTGCCTGCCGTGATGCGGGTATTCCTACCGTTGTATGGTTCAGCCCGCTCCTTCCTTTTATAAATGACACGCGGGAAAACATTGATGGTATTATTGATTACTGTGTTCGCGCCAGAGTGAAGGCAATTCTCTGTTTTGGAATCGGTCTTACACTCCGCGATGGAAACAGGGAATATTTTTATAAGGCGCTGGACAGGCTGGCAAAGGCGGAAGAAGAGATATACTCAAATAATGAAGGAACCGGAGTTATATTCAAAGGGCTCAAAGAACGTTATATGAAAACTTTTGGTTATAATTATATGGCACCAAGTCCGCACGAACATGAACTTATGATTTATTTAAAAGATCTCTGCCGAAAGAATAACATCATGCTTGGAACAGATAGCGTTTTTAAGTGGATAGAAGAGTTTCCGCAGGATGAAAAAATCAGTCAGCCTGAGCTCTTTGATTAGATGTGTAGGAAAAAAGTTTCTAGTGGTGTGAAATTCCTCGTGCTAGATTATTTTGTTGTGTTAGTATATACTAACCGTAATTGTTAGAAATGACTAACAACAAGATTATAAACGAGGTATCACTATGTTAAACAAAATTGCTATAAGCAATATTATTGGTCGTGAAATTATTGATTCACGCGGAAATCCTACTGTAGAAGTAGATGTTATTCTTGAAAACGGTGTATTTGGTCGTGCTGCAGTTCCAAGCGGAGCCAGTACGGGTGAAAACGAAGCACTTGAACTCCGCGACGGCGACAAAGATCGTTTTGGTGGTAAGGGTGTTCTTAAGGCAGTAGAAAACGTAAATAAAATCATCGCTCCTGCCCTTAAAGGTTCAAATGTTTTTGAACAGCGCGAAATTGATATGAAGATGCTCAAGCTGGACGGAACTCCAACAAAGAGTAAGCTTGGTGCAAATGCAATTCTTGGTGTTTCTCTTGCAACTGCTCAGGCTGCAGCTAAGGCTTTGAACATTCCTCTTTACCGATACATCGGTGGTGCAAATGCCCACGTGCTTCCTGTCCCAATGATGAATATCATCAACGGTGGTGCACACTCAGATGCTCCAATCGCTTTCCAGGAATTTATGATTCGTCCTGTAGGGGCCAAGACAGAATGTGAAGCTATCCGTATGGGTGCCGAAGTCTTCCATGCACTTGCTAAACTTTTGAAGAAGCGTGGCTTGAGCACTGCCGTAGGTGATGAAGGTGGTTTTGCTCCAAAGTTTGATGGAATTAATGATGCCCTCGACAGTATTGTTCAGGCAATCAAAGATGCCGGCTATAAACCAGGAGAAGATGTTAAGATTGCTATGGATTGTGCTTCATCTGAGTTCTCTGTAGAAAAAGACGGAAAGTTCTTCTATAACTACAAACAGCTTTCCAACGGAACTCCAAAAGATCCAAATGGTAAGGAACTTAGTGATGATGAACAGATTGCTTATCTTGAAGAGCTCATCACAAAATATCCAATTGATTCAATCGAAGACGGTATGGATGAAAATGACTGGGAAGGCTGGAAAAAACTCACTGCCCGCATTGGTGACCGCTGCCAGCTTGTAGGAGACGATCTTTTTGTAACAAACGTTAAGTTCCTCGAAAAAGGAATCAAATCTGGAGTTGCAAACTCAATCCTCATCAAGGTAAATCAGATTGGTTCACTTACAGAAACTTTGGAAGCAATCGAAATGGCACACCGCCACGGCTACACAACAGTAACTTCTCACCGCTCAGGCGAAACAGAAGACACAACCATTGCAGATATCGCTGTTGCAACAAACTCTGGCCAGATCAAAACAGGTTCTATGAGCCGCACCGATCGCATGGCAAAATATAATCAGCTTATTCGCATCGAAGAAGAGCTTGGTTCAACTGCGGTTTACGGTTATAAAAAGTTGAAATAAAATTCAGGAAATTAAATCCATCTAATCCGCCCTACCGAAAAGTTCGGCGGATTTTTTTTTAGTATATACGTAATGAAAATTGACTTATAAATAATGCAAAATCATTCCAGAAAAAAAAAAGAATAACTTACTTGACAATACTACGTATACGTAGTAAATTCACCCCAATGGAGGTGATTATGAATAAGTTATTTCGATTCAATTTCACAAAAGAAACTGCTGTGGCATTCTATGCCGGGGCGGGAATGATTTTTCTCAGTTTAATAATGCTCCTTTTTGGCGGAGATTCTTTCTTTGATAAAGCAATGTCTTTTGTTCTCCGTGATCTCTTGATGATTTTTGGGCTTGGTGTTGTTTTTGTTTCGCTCTATGTCGGAAAGAAGGAAGAAGGGATGAAAGCAATCGGCTTTACAGGGCGAAAAACAGTTTTGAGTCTTGTGCTGGATTTTGTTTTTGCAGCCGGACTTCTTGCAATGTTTTTGAAAGATGAAAGGCCTACGGGAATCCTGGAAATCAAAAATCTTTATGCGGCAACTTATATTCTTGTAGCAGGGATTTTTGAGATGACCTTTATTTATGGTTATCTTCGTGCAAGCTTTGAAAAGGCGTTTGGTATTATTCCTGCAATTCTTTTGACCAGTGCATTTTATTCTTTCCATCATGCGGGCTTTCAGCCGGAGTTCCTTCATTTGTTCTTGGTCGGACTCATGTATTGCTCGGTTTATTACATCACACAAAATCTTTTAATTATATTTCCTTTCTTCTGGGGAGTTGGTGCTTTATGGGATGTGATTGTTTCTTCGGAAGCGGGGAACGAAATCAAAAATCTTGAATCATTTATCATTGCGCTTGTGATTCTGGCTTTATCAGCAATCTGGATTTTCATAATCAGAAGGAGAAAACGTAATGCTGTCTAAAACTTCAATCGTAATTGCAGGAATGCTTTTGGAAGGCGAAATGAATGCTTACGACATGCTCAAGATGATTGATAATATGAACATGCAGTACTGGCATCCGATTGGAGCGACTACACTTTACGAAACATGTCTTCGGCTTGAAAAAAAAGGCCTTATAGAAGATACAGGTAAAGCCGAAAACAAAGCTGTTTACCGTTTGACGGAAAGCGGTCGAGCGGAGTTGAAAGGTACAATCTGCGAACTTTTTGAACGAATTGATTTTGATTCTGTGTGGTTTTGCCTTGCAGTGATTTATTCAGGGGTGCTTACAAAAAAAGAGCTTGAAGCAGAAAAGAAAAAACGCGCCGCCCTTTTAGATGAATATGAAAAAGGAACTAAGGAACACCGCGACATAATGCTTTCACAAAAAATTCCTTATATCAATATCTGTTCCATAGACAGGATGATTCAGATAATTCAGATGGAAAAGGAAACTCTTAGAAAGTTATGAAATATAAAAATGAAGAAATGACGGAAGAAGAACTCTATAAAAAACTCGGCGAGCTTACAAAAAATAAAGGTGAATGGGAGAAGAGTATTTCTGAGGTTGCTTCCTTGCTTAAATCAGATTCTACAAAAATCCAGGCTAAAGTCCTGTGGCTTCTTGGAGAGATGGGACTGAAGTTTCCGGAAAAAATTGCTGAGTATGTTCCGCAAATTACCGTCTTTCTGGACAACCCTGATTCACTTCTTCGTGAACGCGCCCTCAATGCACTTGGAAGAATCGGTCGAGCAGATTTTGAGTTAGTCAAACCTTACTGGAAGGATCTATTTCTTTTTGCAAAAGACGAAGCCCCAAACGTGCGATTAAACTTCATCTGGGCATCGGAAAATATTGCAACAAGTACTCCGGATATTTATTCTGGGTACATGGATGTTTTTACAGAACTTCTTTCTGACCCGGATGATAAAGTGAGAATGGAAGCACCGGAGGTTTTCAGAGTTCTTGGGAAAAGGAGACTTGAGTTTGTGGTGCCCTATATTGAACTTCTCAAAAAAATCTCAGAAACCGACACAAATAGGGTAGTGAGGATTCATGCAAAAGGAGCGATTAAAACGACAATGGGCAGAGGATGATGTATGGGGGTTTATATAGATTTAGTTTGACTACGGTAAATTTTTGGAGGGTTGTCAGACTTTACTTGATATTTGTACATCTGTATGCAAAAATATTATGTAGGAAGTTTTTATGATTTCTTATTAAACGAAAACAGTTTTGAAATTTTACCGGATTATAAAATATGACTATTGGGACAACGGAAAAGTTAAAACAAAAAAATATAATACTCAATCTCATTGTGCTTCTGATAATTATCATTACAGAAATTGTTTACATTTGTTTGCTTGCAGGTAATTTTAATGTAAGTAGAAAGCTTTTACTTTTTATTGGGGGAATCAGCATTTTTTATGTTGTTGTTTTACTTCCTGTGCTTATCATTCTGACAATAACAGGCGTGATTAAAAATATACAAGCAAAAACAAAAATCAAAATAATCAATGTAATCATTATATTCTTAGATTTTGCAGTAGGAATTGGTACAATAATTGTACAAGCGTCTTCCTTTTAATTTAAGACCAATCAGTTTATGATTTATGTCCCTGTCATTGTAAAGAGAGGATAACCCATGGATACTTTTGCAGACGAAAGAGATTTTAAAATTCTTGAAGCAGATAAATATACTTTTTTTGTTCTTGCCCGCATTATGAAAAGAGACTGTGAACTGCTTTTGACTGATCACAGCCGCATGATTATCTGTTATTCTCAAAGTCCTTTTCCTGTGTGGATATGGACTGGTGATGATGCGACACAGGAAGAAATGGATAAAGCCTGGAAGCAAGCCTCCGAGCACGGATTTTTAGACGGGAACCACGGCATAGTCATGAAGTATGAGCTTGCAGAATATTTTATGAAGCGCGCTTCCGACGAAGGCAAAAAACTTTCTATCCTTAAAAACATGTTTGCATACGATTGTCCTAAGCTTGTTGATGAGGTGAAAATCACAAAGGTTGACGGAGAACTTCATCATTGCACTATGGAAGACTTAGAAGAGCTTACAAATTTTAAAGAGAATTTTCACACAGAACTCAAGATTGATGTTCAGGATCGCGATACCTATAGAAAAGATTCCAAGACTATTATTGAAGACGGTCATATGTACCTTTGGAAAAACGCAGAAGGTAAGTTTGTTGCAAGCTGTAACTTTAGGGTTTCCAACAACCTTGCAAGCCTTAGTCTTGTTTATACACTCAAAGATTATCGTCGCAGACACTACGCAGAAAATCTTGTTTATCAGGTTAGTAAAGAAGCAGTAAAGCAGGGCTTACTTCCATCCCTTTACACAGATGCAGATTACGCTGCCTCAAACGCCTGCTATACAAAATTAGGATATATTCTTCGTGGTAAGATTTGTACGATTGGATGATTAAATCCTTTCAGCCTCATTTCTTCGTTGCAGCATTCTTTTTTCTCTCTTCTTCCGACAATATTCCTGTTGTTTTACATAAATTTCCACCTTTCTGCGGGCTGAATTTATGTAAAATTTTGTGGGCCGCAGCATTTTACCGGCGATATTTCTCTGAATTACATAAATTTTGTCCCTTTGTCGGTTAGAATTTATGTAAATCAGGGCTTTTTTACCCGGCGCGACGTCAGAGCTTCATGAAATTACATAAATTCTGTGTTTTCTGCGCCGGGAATTTATGTAAAAGTGCACATGATTCAATTTTGCGTCGACAGATTTCTTCAGAATTACATAAATTTTATTCCTTTGGTGGGCAGAATTTATGTAAATCAGGGCTCTTTTACCCGGCGCGACGTCAGAGCTTCATGAAATTACATAAATTCTGTGTTTTCTGCGCCGGGAATTTATGTAAAATTGCACATGATTCAATTTTGCTCCGATAAATTCCTGCAGAATTACATCAATTTTCTTCTTTCGGTGAACAAATATTATCCTCTCCTTGAATAAAAGGGTGAAAATGAATATCTTATTTCTATAAGTTAGTGAATACTAACAAAATTATGGGGGATGAAAAATAATGCACAACTTATTTCAGCTTTTTTTTGAAAAAACATATATCATCGTTGTTCCATCTTATAAGGATACTCTCGTTCACCGCCATAATATGCTGCATGTATTTTTCGGTAACGGGGATTTACAATTACAGGCGGGTGGGAAAGATGTGCATGGCAACATAATAATCCTTGAAAACGATGTTGATCACAAAGCTCCGGACGGCGAAATTGCTTTCTTTCTTTTTGTAGATCCAACCTCTCATTTTGCAGAAGTTCTTAGAGAGAAGTTTTTACGAGGGGAACCGATAGCAGTATTTAATCTCCCGGATTTGATGTTTGATAAAACAAACATTACCGAAGAAATCATCAAAAAAACTGTATTTGATTTTGCGGGAGAGGTTCAGCTTTCTAAACTGAATCTTGACGAACGCATTTTACAGATTCTCCAGAATATCGACAGCTTTAAGCATCTTGGAGAACGCGTAAGTGAGCTTGCAGAAAAATATTCTTATTCAGAAAGTTATCTTACACATCTTTTTAAGAACGAAACCGGCATTGCCTTAAAAAGTTATCTTTTGATGAGGCAGTTTGAATATGTCTGGCGCGAGGTGATGAAAGGCCGCTCTTTGACAGATGCTTCTATGGATGCAGGTTTTTCTTCCCCATCACATTTTTCTGATGTATGCCGAAAGCTCACCGGAATCAGTGTAACAAAGGTTTTGGAAAGTCAGAAATAATAATTATAAAAAGCAGATTTTTAGAAGTGTACAGTAAAGCTTCATTGTAAGATAAGACTAACGGGGCGTTACGGGGTGTCCCCGTTAGAAGGGGTAGGCCGCAATAAAATGCGGCCGCAGGGGAAGGCTTTCCCCTCCCACAAAAAGGAGTCTAATATGAAGTTCATGTATTTTTTTGACTGTAAATTAAAACGATTTACGATGTATGGAAAGCGGATGCTGCATCCTTCACAGACGGGCATTTATCAGGATGGAATCAGCTGTATTAAAGAGGATGATGTAAATCTCTGGTTTTATACGAAAAACGGCGTGACGATTGCGATTGATGCGGGACATCTTGTTTTTAAGGGAATCGAAAAAGAGTTTGAAAAAATCGGGATAGATCCGCGGGCAATAAAAACTCTTTTACTTACTCATTCTGATGTTGATCATGTTGGTGGAGTGGACAGGACTAATAAAAACTATCTTTACCCCAATGCCCAGGTGTATATCGGCAGGGGTGAGGAAAATTATTTTGATGGTCATGTCTGCCGTATGATAAAAATGGGAATTCCGCTGATGAACCCGGCAAGGCTTCGCGACGGTTATAAAACTGTAAGCGACGGACAGGTTTTGAATATCGACGGAATAAAGATTGAAGTTTTTGAAGTGATGGGACATACGGTTGGTCACGTCTGCTATATCATTGATGATAAGATTTTGTTCAGCGGGGATTGTCTTGCGGTAATCGAAAACGGCGGCTACAGTCTCTTTGAGTTTTTTACGCAGAACCCGGCTCTGAATAAAAAGTCTCTTATAAGGTTGCGTGATAAAATTACCGGCTCGGGTGTAAAAGTTGCATGCACCGGCCACAGCGGAATCAGGACAGATATGTCTAAGCTTTTTGCTCATATTGATGAGTCGGCTGTGAGTAAAATGGGTAAGCCATTCGACCCGACTGCGCCGAAGAGTATAAGAAAGTAAAGGACGAGGTAAGAAACTTCAGCCCATATAATGGAGATATTATTGGAGGTATAATTTGAAGTTTCTTACCTCAAGTTTAAAAAAAGGACTTAAAATCTATAATGTTATATCTGTTATTTTTTGATTTCTCCGGCAGCTTTTGTCTGTAATTCATTAAAATGACGTAAACGGATTTCTTCGTCGCAGCATTCTTTTATGAGCTCGCGGTCGTGGGTTACTACGATGACAGTTTTACCCATTGCTTGCAGGGAGCGGAGAATTTTTCCAATCTGAAGCATATGTGTGTAATCAAGTCCGCTTGTAGGTTCGTCAAAAAGAAGAATGTCGCGGCCGCTTGCAATGGCACATGCAACTGCAACCCTTTGTTTCTGCCCACCCGAAAGTGACTGGGGATGACGGTCTGCAAACTGTTCAATGTCCAGTGATGAAAGAATGCGGTGTGCTGCTTCTTCGTTTGCTTCTTCCTGGCTTATAAGAACTTCGTCTAAAACACTTTCTGTAAAAAGCTGATGATTTACATCCTGCATTACAAGATAGATGAGTTTCTGGCGTTGTCGAGGTTTGTAGGTTTTTCCGTTGTAGAGGAGAGTCCCCTTTGACCGTCTTCCAAGACCGCAAAGACAGTTGAGCAGGGTGGTTTTTCCTTCGCCATTATTGCCGGTTATAGCGGTTATTTTTCTGACAGGAATCTGTATCCGAGGAATATTTAGGGCGACACAGCCGTTTTTGTATTTGTAACGGAAGTTTTGGAGGGTAAGAAAATCAAACTGATTGAGTAATTCCTGATGTTTGGATAAAGGTTGGTGATTGAGCTTGTCGAAATCATCTTTTGTTGATTTTTTTTCTGTGGTGGTTTCAACCCTTCGACTAGGCTCAGGGACCACGGGCTCAACCACCGGCGTTGTTTTATTCGTTCTGAGCCCCATCTTGTGAAGTTCAGTTTCGGTGATTTTATTCATCTGGGCCCTTGAAAGTTCTCGTGTGATTTTTCCATCGGTCAGGATAATTGTTCTGTCTGCCAGGTCCCATAAGTATGAGATACGGTGTTCTGCAACGATGATTGTTTTACCTTCTTCCTTCCATTTTCGTAACAGGCCCGAAAGTTCATCGATTGACTGAAGGTCCAGGTTTGCACTTGGTTCATCAAGAAGGATTACCTTGTTTCCTGTAACGGCTACAGAGGCACAGGCAATTTTTTGTTTCTGACCGCCGCTTAATTCAAAAAGACTTCTGTTCATCAGGGGCTCAAGATGAAGGGCGTTTACGGTGTTTTCAATCCGTTTTAAAATTTCACCTTCTTCCATTCCCTGATTTTCGCAGGCAAAGGCAAGCTCGCTTGTCGTATCTACATTAAAAAATTGTGATCGCGGATTCTGGAAAACTGTGCTTACTGTCTTTGCAGTATCGTATAATTCAGCGTGACTGATATCAATGTCATTAATTTTAATAGAACCTTCAAGCTTTCCTTCAAAAAAGTGTGGAATGAGTCCGTTTATAAGACGGAGCAAGGTAGTTTTTCCGCAGCCAGATCCACCGGTCAAAAGGACAAATTCCCCGTCACTAACCGTCAGGTTTATATCATGAAGGCTTCCATTCCAGACGGTTTCACCCTGGCCACCTGCAGTCCGTCGGTCGCTTTGCGACCTTACCGAGTTTTCTTGCGAAAACTCGCAATTCCTATTTTCAGTATCATAAGTATAACTGACATTCTTTAATTCAATCATTTAGAGCACCCCGCAGGCACGAATAATAACATAGGTAAGACCACCACCCAGGGCCAGGAACACAAGCACATCACACCAGCCAAATCCGATTTTACAAATATTTGTACGTTTATCGGGCCCTCCAAGTCCGCGCGTAAGACTTGCTGCACTAAGCTCCTGTCCGATTTTTACAGAGCAGGTCATTAAAGGAATTACCCTGTATTCAATCATCTGCAGTGCTTTTGTCCCGCCAAATTTTATATCACGCATACTCATCGCTTTATTTATACTGCCGGCTTCTTCTATTACTGTGGGGAAAAAGCGGAACATTACTGCAAGCGGAATTGTGATTTTCTGAGTTATGTGCATTTTTTCCATGGCTGCAATGAATTCACTTACGGTTGTTGTAGAAACTAAAAACATTCCTGTAAAAATACCGGGCATAAAGCGGAGTACTATTCCGGTCATTGCAAGAATTATGAAATTTAAAAATCCTGTACAGTGAGGCATTACAAAGACCGCTAAAACATAAGAGAGGGTATAAAAAATAATTGCAAATAAAAAAGGCTTCCATTTGCCGCATGTAAGTAAGAGGAAAAGAGGAAGATAGTTTAAGGCAACACGAAATTCTGCCGCAGTATCTCCACCGGCATTTCCAAGTACAAATACGGAAACAAAGGTAAGCAGCAAAAGTTTAGTACGGGGATCCAATAATGCTTTATGCGAAGAAGATTTCATCAGTTCCATTTTTTATAATTTCTCCATTTTAAGGCCGCACTTTTTAAGAAGTTCTTCCACACTGGCGGCATGTAATTTCTGTGCTGCAAGAGTAACAATCAGTCCGCAGGTTCTTGAATCCTCCAGAGCGTCATGAGCCAGATAGTTGATCCCAAATTTTTGTCCCAGAAAGGTAAGAGAGTGGTGTTCCAAGTCAGGCCAGACTTTTTTTGAAATTTTCAATGAACAAAAATAATTGTAATGCGGAATTTTATGATGATAAAAACTACAGGCATCCCAGATAACCGTCGTGTCGAATTTTGCATTGTGAGCGACAAGCGGAATGCCCGGAGTCTTTTCTATAAAAGGAACAACCTTGTTATCCCAGATTTCCGGGAATCTTGGTTTATCTTTTACATCGTTATAAGTTAAGTGGTGAATTTCATTTATCCATTCCGGAACAAAATAATCCGTTGGTGGACAAATTAATTCATATATACTATCAACTTCTTTACCATCAATATAACGTACAAGTCCAACAGAAATTGCACTATTGCCATATTGGTTAGCGGTTTCAAAGTCGATAGTAATAAAATCCAGACTCTGAGATTTCTTTTCTATTTCATCATCAAATAATGAAAACTGAAAGTTATCATCAGACATTTTTATTACACAATTCCAGCCTTTGCAAAATGCTTTTTAAGAATCTTACGACCAAGAAGACCGCCAAGAATTCCAAAGCCAAAGCACAAAAGAATGTGAACAGGGAACATCCACTTAGGAAATAATCTTGTAAGGGCATCAATATATTCCTGACCAAAGTTCTGTCTTGTAGACCAGTATTTGTCTGCAAAGAAGAAGAGCGGAATATAGTTGCTTACAATCCAGAAGCAGAATACGGCATGACAAAGAACAGCACATTTTGCACTTTTATATTCACCTTTTTTCAAAATCAGTTCTGCAATAAGACCTGTTACTGTTCCAATAGCAAGTGCGTAATAAGACATGCCGGTAAGCCACATAAGAATTCCCATAATGATAGTCATAATCCATACCATTCCAAATTTTTTTACTTTTGTGAGGAAAAGCATGAAGACAATGCCACCAAGTAAAGGCATGAGTACAGAATATGTCGGCATGAAAATCGGAATAAAACCGAGCATGGCAAGCGCCATGATAACTACGAAATAAATGGCTGCAAAAATACCAATGTTAATAAGGTCTTTACCTTTAAGCTTTTTTGAATCATCCATTAGATTACTCCTTTGTATTTGTTAGTAAGCACTAACAGTAATAGTTAGTAGATACTAACACTAAGCGGATAAAAAGTCAATTAATTGGAACATTTATGGTAAATATTGCTGTGATAAAACAAAGCCGAATAAATCTGCATATCTGTGTTATTTTTCTGATTGTCATTGGGTGTAGCACGATGATGATTATGTGGATGAGTTTGGGGAGGATGTGCTATAATCAGTCTAATGAATAAACCCACTCTTCACAACTCCATCCTCAACAATTCTCAAATAACCTTTGCCCGTAGTAGAGGCAAGGGCGGGAAATAAAAAATATCATTTAATAAAAAACCTGGCGAAGAAATAAAAAATTAGGAGAAAATCATGAGAATCGCGGTTATACAGGCTTCCTCGCAAATAAGCAAAAATGAATTGATTTTTAATGCGACAAAAAAATATGCAACCAACTCTCAAATCTATAATTTTGGATGCACCGAATCTGATGTTGAAAAATATAGTTACATTGAAATCTCTTTGTTAATTGGCTTACTTATTTCGAGTAAAGCTGTAGATTTTGTTGTTACAGGTTGTTCTTCAGGGCAGGGAATGATGCTTGCCTGTAACAGTATGCCGGAAGTTTTGTGTGGTTATGCGCCAACCCCTAAAGATGCATATTTGTTTGCACAGATTAATAATGGAAATGTTATCTCTCTTCCGCTTGGAGAAGAGTACACGTGGACAGGCCCGCAAAATCTTGAACAGACAATTGAACGACTTTTTTCAGAACCATTCGGGCAAGGCTATCCGAAATCAGAACAAAATCGTAAGATTAAAGATACAGAGCTTCTAAAACAAATTAGAAAAACAGGGCAGGTTGATGCTTTAGAGGTATTCAATAATCTGGATGAAAAAATCATACATAAGCTTGTGTCAAAAAAAGATGTAATTGATTCCATTCTAAAAAATGGTCGCGAGACAAAAATCCTGGACTGGATAAGAGCACAAAATGTACTGTGATTTTTATGGAGGACAACCAAGGTGAATGAATTTAATGAATATGTTCGCGAATGTTTTTCTGAAGCAGGCGATATTGTCATAAAACCTATGATGGGCGGATACCTTGTATATTTTAATGGAAAGCTGATAGGTGACGTTTGTGGTGATGAACTTTTCTTAAAGCGAACGCCGACCTCAAACAGACTGCTTGCAGATTCCGAACTGCGCTATCCCTATGAAGAATCAAAGACTCTGATGCATGTATTTGATAGTTTTGAAGACAGGCCCCTGATTCAGGAACTTCTTGATGGCATGTATGCTGAACTTCCGGAAAAGAAAGCTTCGAAGGGTAGATCAACTATGGACTTTTACCTCGAAGCTTTAACTTTTGAAAATTGTGAAAGGGCCTATGAAATTGACAGGACTGATATTCCGGAAGCTTTTGTTGATGATGTTCCTACCCTTATTGAAACTTTGAAATTTGGTTTTGAAAACAAATTGAAGGGGCATGCTTTTTTAATCACAAAGGGCGACCGGGCTATTGGAACAATTCTTCTTGGAGAAGGATTATATTGCGAAAATGATCCTGAAGAATTAAAGGATAAACCTTTTTATCGTCTGGTATTTTTTGTCCTTGATAAAAATTTCAGGGGAAAAGGATTAGGCAGCAGGATTCTGGAAAGCACAATAAAAAAGGTTTATAATGATTTTGGAATCCACCCGATTATTCTTGGAGTTCACAAAGATAATGAAAAAGCAGCACGCTTTTATTTTAAAAATGGTTTTATTAAGACATCCTGTATGGATGGCGATGATTACTGCTTTATCAAAAATTCCTAAAATCTATAAAAAAGGAAGGCATTAAAATGAAAGAATACAAATTCTACGGATGGCAGACCGCTGATTGCAAACCGGCAGATCCGGCTTATGAAAAAATACAGAATCCGCGACATCTTTATGATATACTCTCTGAAATCTGGTGTGAATATACCTGCGCTCCCCGCCTGAGGGAAAAGTGGTCCCGCGAAAATCAGACGGTTGGCCAGTGTTCAATAACAGCTTTTCTTGCCCAGGATATTTTTGGAGGTAAGGTTTACGGCATCCTTCGTCAGGGCGGCAACTACCACTGCTACAATGTTGTCGGCGACTGCGTTTTTGATTTAACCAGCGAACAGTTTGGCGACGAAAAACTCTGCTACGAAAACAATCCCGAACAGTTCCGCGAAACCCATTGGCAGAAAACAGAAAAACACGAACGCTATAATTATCTGAAGGCAGAACTTTTAAAGAAGCTGGAAGAGTTGTAAAAATAATCCTCTTTCCCACCTTTACAGCGAAGAAGATAATAAGATTTATTTTCACTGCGCAAAGGAAGGTCACAAAATTGATGCCATCAAAAATTATGACAAAGTCAGCTTCTGCGTTTATGATTCAGGCATATCTTGAAAAAGAACTTACAAATGCCTTGCCGCGTGTTCAATGTCTTGAGCTCGAAATTGAACACATGACAGGCAAGCTGGTTAATGAGTCGTAAAAAACTTATACGCTTTTCTGTTCCAGAATAATGTCTTCAACTACTTCCACTGCGGCAGCCACCATCTTTGGGCAAAACTCGGTGAAGAGTTTATTATCCATGCAATACTGATGGCCTTCTTTTGTAGTAATATCACAGCCCAATAAATCATTACAGATATAAGAGCCGTATTTTTCTTTGAAGCGGTCCATCATTAAATCATTTACTTTATTTGAAAGCTGGCGGCCTTCTGTGTCAGAGGCAGCTTTCTGACCATATAATAATCCTAAAGCCATCAGAGCTCCGGTTACAGCTCCACAAACTTCTCCTTTGCGCATACCGCCACCAAAACAACTGCCAAGCTTAATGGCCTCTTCTTCTGTAATCCCGCATTCTTCTGCAAAAGCCGCTAAAACAGCCTGAGAACAATGCAATTTCTGTGAAAAGTAATTCACCGCTTTTTCTTTGTGATTCATATTTTCTACTCCAAAAACTTTTTAATGTCTGTCACACTTAAGACTTTTCCAGCCGAAACAATCTTATCATTCACCGCAAGAGCTGGCATACCCATGATTCCGGCTTCCATAATTTTCTGCATGTCTGTAATGTATTGAACGTCAGCCGCAATATTCATTTCGGCCAGAGCATCAATCACATTCTGATGTAAAGTCTGGCAACCTTTGCAGCCGCTGCCATAAACTTTAATTGTAAGATTTTCCATTAAATCCTCCTTAACGATTTATAAAAACAATGCCTGAAAAGCATTAAAAAAAT